>Ga0265339_10000065_pt1 | contig 92603 bp, 81 predicted proteins | sample 4CB219metaG_FD_202085 | JGI IMG/M metagenome (GOLD analysis project Ga0265339, IMG submission 202085) | Rhizosphere microbial communities from Carex aquatilis grown in University of Washington, Seatle, WA, United States - 4-CB2-19 metaG | ecosystem: Host-associated > Plants > Roots >...
GCCTTGTTTGTCGAGAACAGAAATCTGAACGAAGTCCGCGAGCTGCCGGGTGAACGCCTGGACGCGTTGGTCGAGCCGGGCAAGGTCAGCCTCAATTTGAACCCGTAGGAGCGTCTTCATGCTGTTGTGGGTGAACTGGGCTCTGAGTTCGCCAATGGCTCCGGCAGGATCGGAGAAGAGGCGGCGGAGCGCAGTGCCGATGCCCTGCTTCGATCTGGCGCCTTCGAGCAGCACTACATAGAAGATCTCGATTTGATATAGGCTGTCGCGTTTCGAAGCGAAGAAGCGGCGACGCTGATCGATAGCGGCCTCAACCACCGGATCGTCGTAATTAGCAAATGGAATCTCCGGCCGATTTGATTTGAAGAGATATTGGTAAACATGGAATCCTGGCCCGAATGCCTTGAGAGCTGCTTCCAGTCGCTTCACCGCGTACTCTTGTTCGCCGCTATCGAGACTCTCGTAGTCCACTCCCTGCACATGCAGGACCATCCCGAGGTCCCCGGACTTGGTAAGGAATGTGGTCTCATTCCAAAACCCGTACAGGTTGATGTGATCGTTGAGAGCGGCGCTCTCTTTCCACGGCTTGATGACCTTATCGAGTCGCAACATCAGACCACCTCCACGCGTGGGACGCTTTGCTTCGCCGCGTCATAGCGAGCCTTGTAACGCTCGGACCGGGCGAGAATCCTCAAGAATGCAGGATCGCTACTTGTGACCCAATGGCCGAAGACAAATCCGCCGATAAACACTGCGACTCCGGCGAGAATCGAGTTGAAGAGATTGAATGCGCCAACCGCTCCGACACAGACGAAGTAAAACAGTGTGCGTTCGACGCCCAAGTAAGTCAGGGGCTTGTGCAGGCTCTTGAAGACTCGGTTGCGGCGCCGCTTGGATGTGATCTGACCTGGCATAAGCCCCTCGATTGCGGTTCTGGTTCGGTGGAAAAACACAAGAGGAAGGGAGAGAGATTAGACGCCCCAGAGCCAGCTCAAGACGTTGACCGCGAGGACCGCGATGCCAGTGCCGGCTGCGACCCCAGCGAGGGCCTTTTTTGCTCCCGGCTCGCCGTGGGCAAAGCCGTATCCCCCGATGACAATCGCGATCAGACTTGCGACCTTGGCGACTGTTCCGGTGAAGAGGGTTTGAAGGGCTGTGAAGCCGGTATCGAAGGGAGAGCCACTCTGAGCGTGCGCGGCTATAGGAAGTAAGAGACACACGGTGGCGATCGTGGCGGAGTAGCGCATCCACCGGCGAATTGCCTGGGCCGTCTTCTGGGGAAATGTGACGCTGATCGAGCGGGACATCGGCACCTCCATCGACTGCGATTCAGTCGAGATATGCCGGAGAGTAGGCCGAATTAATTCGCCGAGTCCAATACTTTATTGCGATGGACATCTATGCGTAGATTCGATGGGAGAGAAGAGGAGCTCAATCGTTGCTGTGACTTTTCGCATTAGAGAACAACTCTTGCTGTAATTCTTTCCCAGAAACCGCCCGATGTGGCGGCTTTCTTTGAGTGCTTTCATCTTTGACAGAGAATCGCTTCGCCAAATCGCGAAGTAGTAAGGGCAGCGCCAGTTGATCGCGATCAGTTCGGTATACAAGGGCCGAATCAATTGTCCAATCGACACCATCGATTGGCCTGGTGGTTAAGTCATCATGTAGTGGTTCATCTTGACGAACCAACGCCACTCCCAAACGTCGCCGAACCATATACTGCACTTGCTCGCCATTAAATGTTGGCTTTGCGACTTTCGGGTTGATGCCTTTTTCCTTCAGCATCTCCAACAAGCGAGCATGCGCTATCGGATGATGGCGAGGATCACTAAAGATCGCGAGCCTGCCGTTGAGTGATTGGGGATCTAATCTCTCTTTTTCCGCAAGCGGATCGTCCTTGCGAATGCAGACGACCAAGCGCTTTTTCATAATTTTCTGAATACGATGTCCGTCCGGAATCAATGGGAGCGTGACGAGAGCTGCATCTAATTCGCTTTCCTTCAGGCGGTCCACCACGTCGCTCATTTCGACGTTCTCTGGCTGTATGCTGCCGTGCGGAAACAACACCTGGTATGACTCGGCTACGGCTTCTATTACATAAGGGTCTATGAATGGCGTGAATCCGAGGCGAAACGGTTGCAATGACGCATGCTGAATCGCTTGTACTACATCCACTATTTCGATTCGACTCTGAAGCGTAGCACGAGCAAATTGGAGGAGCGTTTCACCGGCTGGAGTGGGAGTTGCGCCGGTTCGATCTCGCTCAAAGATCTGGATTTTGAACACGTCTTCTATTTCACCAATTCGCCTGCTCAGCGCTGATTGAGCCAGTCGCATGTTCGCGGCAGCGGCAGTGAAAGTGCCCGCGTCGGCAATCGCGACTATGGCTTCCAAATGCTTGAACTCCAGCCGATCGTACTCGCTCATTCACGCGCTCCCTGATCTCAATTTCGTCAAGTTGCAGGCGCATTACAGATGAGGCTCCATAACTTCTTTGCAATCAATTAGAACCCAAATTGACAATAAAAGTTGCATGGTCGTGAGCAACCTAATCTCGGCAGGCAGCAACGCTGTGGCAACGGTGGAAATCAATCTCGTTTTGGCATGGATGCTCATCGCGATAAAGCATTGGACAAGAATTCTGCCTGCCGTCACTCTGAGAGTGCCAAGGTCATTTTTCTGAGTACGGACGCGAGGAGATTCTCATCATGCTGGAAGAGCTCAGAGCGAAGCGCTCGGCCATGACGGTCAAAGAACTGGCCGACATTCTTAGTCTCAGTCAAAGAGAGATATACAAGCTTGCGGCTTCAAACCAAATTCCGCACTTCAAGGTTGGGTCGTCTGTGCGGTTCGAGCCTTCATTGGTCTTGACTTGGCTTGAGGCGAAAATGCTGATACCAGCAACCCGTCGTTCACCTTCTTCCGTACGTCCGACCCGCGAGCGGTTGTCAAATATCGCATAGTAGTCTTGATGTCCTTGTGGCCAAGCCAGGAAGAGACCGTTATGATGTCCACTCCGCTCTGAAGATGCATCGTTGCGAATGTGTGCCGGAACTTGTGTAGGTAGAACTGTTCGCAACATGGCGCAGCCGCGCAGATGTCGCCCGCATAATTTTCGCAATCCCCGCAGTTCAAGCCGGCTCGGTACGCAATCGCTTTGCAGTATTCGAGGAATTCGTCGGACGGCTTTCCACCTGGATGAGCGTTGGGGGCCTTCCAATGTGGCTTGGACGGAAAGATGAGGCGGGACTTCGACTTCTCCTTGGCCTTTTGCAACAGATCCAAGAGGAAATCGGGGAGTGGGACTTCACGGACTCGTTTGCTCTTGGGGTCAAACTTCCAATCCTGATTCTTTGTAGCGTCCTTTCGTGTGACCTTCACGGTGCCTTGCATGAAGTCAATATCCGTCCATATTGCGTGACGCACCTCAGCGTCTCTGAAACCTGAATGCAGGAAAAATCGGAAGAGTAGGAACTCATCGGGCGTGCACGCCTTGAAAAACTTCTGCAACTGCGCGGGCGTATAGATTTCGGGGTCTTCTTCCGTGTATGTCGGCCAGTCGCCTTTTTTGAGAAGCCGCTGAACGCCGAACACTTTCAGAAATGAGGTGACGATGATGGTCTTATGCTTGACCGTTCTTGCCGACAGCCCAAGTTTGTAAAGGTATGCTTGGAAGTCCATCATGTCGTCTCGATCAATCGCGTCTATCGCCGCTTTTGCCAATGATTGTTTGAACAATCCGAGGGTGTGGCTATAGTGGCGGTGCGTTGATTCGGACTTGTTCATCCTTACGTCGCGAAGATACCGTTCGACCGCGTCCGATACAAGAAGTTGGCGGGTCGCCGGCTTGGACTCCGATTCGGCGACTTCGATCCCTGCCGCCTTCGCATCCAGCAACGCTCGTTGGCGCTGGGCTTCGGCCAAAATATCAGACGGGATGTTGCCGACGCTCTTCCGTCTGCGTACCCCGTCCTCGCGCCACTCGATGAAGTATTTTCCTTCGGGATGCGGCTGCGGAGTTCCGTCGATCAGGACGTTATCCCAATGGATGTTCCCGGTGGGACGCCGGACGACCGGTGCAAAGCGCCAGCGGCCAGCGTGTTTCACGTACTTGATGATGTTGACCCGGTCGGAGTAGGTATTGGCTGCCATACTGTCCTTTCATGGACAGTATGGTGGACAGTAAGGGGAGAAATCAATCGAAAATCAGCCAAAAACACAATTCTTGGATGGAAAATTGGGAAGCTGACGTTCTACCACTGAACTACTCCCGCCCTTTAAAACCACCAACATGAAGATTTAATTTCATTTGCTATCCCGTTGCCATCCCACTTCAGGACTAGCCGCATCAATTGATAGCTTTTCCCTGCTCCAGGAGCCCACTTTTAAATTGCGGATCGTGAGCATGAACCGGTGACTGGCTGCAAAGCGAGCCTGAAGAAGTATACCAAGAAGGCCCGCGGAGCTAGGAACACTGGGTACGGAAAATAACAAGAGCCTCTCCCACCGAAGAACTTGCAGGGAAGGGATTTGCTTTCAGCGAGATGGCAAAGCGCACTGATGCCGTCTTCCGCCTTGCCTCCCAGCGAAAATGGCGCTATTAACGGCCTGAAGCCCTAGCTCACATCTGTGACCAAAGTCGCTGCGGACCCGGCCCATCCCTTCTACCCTCAAGCTCAACAGGACCAGGATCCTATGGCCACTCTGACCGCACCCAAACCGAAAACGCAAAGCGAAAAGAAGCCCTTCATTCGCCGGACCGCCCCTGACCGCTCCCAGCAGATTCGTCACCTGGTGCAGGGCGTCTTTGTTGTACTCAATGGCTGGCTGGGTCTGCAGTTTTATCTCTGGGCGCTCTACTTTGAACACGGCGGCACGGGCTTTTACGTATCAAGGCCTGCAGGCGTGGAGGGCTGGCTGCCCATCGCCGGCCTGATGAACACGAAATACCTGCTTTTGACCGGCACAGTGCCCTCGATCCACCCCGCCGCCATGTATCTGTTCCTCGGTTTCCTGCTTATGAGCCTCTTGCTCAAGAAGGCGTTTTGTTCCTGGCTGTGCCCCGTGGGCACGTTCTCGGAGTATCTGTGGATGCTCGGCCGGCGCGTTTTCGGACGGAACCTGCATCTGCCCCGCTGGGCCGACATTCCCCTGCGCGGAATCAAGTACCTGCTTCTCGGCTTCTTTGTCTTTGTCATCGGAGCCATGTCGGCTGAAGCGCTGCAAAGCTTCATGTACACGCCGTATGGCCTGGTTGCCGACGTCAAAATGCTGAATTTCTTTCGGGACATCGGCGCCACGGCGGCGATCGTCATCGGGCTGCTCATGCTGGGGTCCATGCTCGTGCAGAACTTCTGGTGTCGCTATCTTTGCCCCTACGGCGCACTCATGGGCGTGGCTTCTTTGCTCAGCCCGGTCAAGATCCGTCGCGACATTGAAGCTTGCATCGATTGCGGGAAATGTGCGCGGGCCTGCCCGGCAAGCCTGGCGGTCGACCAGTTAATTCAGATTCGTTCAGCAGAATGCAACGCCTGCATGGCCTGTGTGGCTGCTTGCTCATCCCAGAATGCTCTGCAATTCTCGATAGCACCCCGGAAGGCAACCGCGCCGGACCAACGCTGGTTTCGCCGCACGCTGGGGCCGGTGGCCGTTGCCGCCGTTCTCGTCTACATCTTCTTAGGGTTCGTCTTATTCTCGCGTGTCACCAACCATTGGCAGACGAACATGCCGCGCGATGTCTATATGAACCTGGTGCCCCGCGCCAATCAACTCACCCACCCTGGTATGTAATCGCCCTGCATTGCCATTCGCGCTGGAAATGCCGCGCCGCACGCGCAGTTCGCGCACGCCAATACGGGCGCTTGTCGTAGAATGAGGCCGCATCTGGAACTGGCTTTTCCATGTGGCGAACAGCCCCCGGCGCCGAGAGCCGTTCCATAGAATTCGGTTGAACTAGAGGATGGATCGAGATGAACCCATTGTTTCGCAAACTTTTCTGCTTGGCATTAGGAGTTTCAATGAGCGCGTTTTTTGCCCAGGGAAGCCCTGCCCAGACCAGCATCGATATCGGTGGACAGAGAACTGTTACGCTCACGCGTGCCGTCACCAGCAAAACCAAACCCGAGTTCACCAGCTTGACTCTCGCCCCCGGGCGCGGCATGGAGATCATTCAGATCACCGCCAACTTTCCCGGTAAGGGCAACATCAACGTCCTCGCGTCGCCCGATCTGGCCACCGCCAAGCAGATGCTGGACGAGAAAGACACGCCCAACGGCGACCTCGGCTACCGGCTGGGCGCGGCCTTCCTGGTCCCCTACCCTAACCGCATTCGCGGCAAGCTCTCCGCCGACGGTCAGACGCTAACCACCGAGTGGGACGGGCGCACGATTACGCTGCCGGCCAACAATGTCGGCAAAAATCCCGGCGCCGAGCGCCACGCCATGCACGGCCTCATCCTTAAAGCCAAAACGGACGACGCCCGCGTAAAAGATATCCCCGGCGGCCAGGAAGTCACAGGCATCCTTCGCGCCGGGAACTTTGGCGGCCATTGGTTTTCCAGAACCGACCTCGACTTCACAATCACTCTGACCGCTGGTGCTGTAGACGCAGTCATCGTGGCTCACAACGTTGGCAACGATACCGAACCCATCGCCATCGGCTGGCACCCCTACTTCAACCTTCCGTCGGGCGATCGGACTCAGGTGCGCGTCCAGATCCCCGGTTCAGAGCTTGCCCTGGTAGATGGCTATGACAATGTATTTCCGACGGGCAAACTCACGCCTGTGAAGGGACAATACGATCTACGTGCAGAGGGCGGAGTCCCGCTTGCGAAGAACTTCTACGACGACAACTGGAGCAAGTTGGATTGGAAAGACGGAGTCGTCACCGTCAAGGTGATCGACCCAGCAGCACATTACGGCGTCGCTATTGAAGGCCTTTCTCCTGAAATCAAGACCATCCAGATGTACGCGCCTCCCGCCATGCAGTTCGTCGCCATTGAGGATCAGTACAACTTCGCCGATCCGTTCGGCAAGGAGTGGGGCTCAATGAACACCGGCATGGTTACGCTCAAGCGTGGCGAAAGCACCAAGTGGCACGTGCGTCTCAAAGTATTTGTTCCGTAAAAGGACCGAGCCGGATGCTGGGACTCAGCTTCCGGCTCGCTTCAACAAAATCGCGGCTTCTATTGCACACCGTGTGACGACAATCGCTAGCCTCGTCGTCCGCGCGCTAGACGTCGTATTCGCCCAGCGCCAGGTTGAGCTCGTGCGCTTCGTACCACGCCATCCGCAGGCCGCCTGAGATCAATCCCCTGCCCATCAGCCGAATGGCCGCGATGCACCACGTCATCACCCAGGGCGCGGTGCCATCCGGCCACAGTTCGCTCAGCGGCCGCGAAATTCCATCGGCATCCGGATGAAAGACACGCTGGTCCCACGTTTGCGAGCCCTGCGGAAAATGAGGGTAATAGCGCACAGCATCGATGGCTGACCGCAGAATGCGATGCTTCCACGGCTCAGCATACTGCGGCATGAAAAGCACATTGCTCTTCTTTTCATCCCGTATTTCGCTGACGAATTCGGGAAAGCTGGCTGCATTGGTCAAGTTGATGTTGGCATTAGGCTCGACCCCGTGACGGTCGCCGCCTGAGATAAGCAGCATGTTCCACTTCTCCGCCAGCCGTCGCACGGCGCGATTTTCGTCCCAGTCCCGCAGCCCATTCAGTTCGAGCGCGTGCAGCCATCGAGCATTCTTCTGCAGGAATTCGTTGACGAGAAACTCGTGCTTTTGTTTCCCGACAAGATACAAGTCCCACATAGGGTGGTTGAAGACGATAAGCACGCCAGGCTCTGCATCCAACTCCGCCAGGATCTCTGTCAGGCGTTCGTCGCTTGGATGCGCCGTATAGTCGGCCAGAATCGCCATCCATTCAGCGGCCTTGCCGCCAGGCAGGTTATGCAATCCCAGGTGGAAGGATTGCTCCCCATAGGGTGCGGACCATTCGACGGAGACAGGGATCCGGGCCGCGCTCGGCACGCTCCGCAGCAGCACCGGCGCCGTAATAGTGTCATGATCTGTGATCGAGACCATCGAGGCAAGATCGAGCTTCTCAATCTGCTCTCGCTCCAGGTCGAACGCAAGCTTAGGGGGCATCGGCGGCGTCCAGTAGCTGGCGGCGTAGTTGACCCGCATCCCGTGATTGGCTTCGGACCTCTTCTCGAGCCGCGCCATCAACGGCCGCATCGCCGGGTACTGGTTGCCAAATTTTGCCAGGAAGTTCAGCGTCTCGCGGGACTGGTTGGTATGACTGTGCAGGGAAACTCCCGTGCTGAATCCTTGCGGTGCGTCTGTGTCGCGCCACAGATAGGAGATGTTCGAACTGCCCATTTTCCCCTCTCGGGTGAATCAACCCTGGATCTCTACAAAATGAGGTTGGTCACATCCTGTAGAGCCGATACAGCATCCTGATTGCGCTTCGCTCACCGTACTTGTCGGCGGCATGATCAACGGAGCCTGAAGCGTTGAAGAAACTCCCCTGAAGAAACGAATAAGCAGGAAATCCGGGTTATCAAGTGTTCTTTCAAACTGCGAGGATGAGAAGCCGAGCCGGGGATTTCCGATGATTATAGCTGAAGAAGGATCGGCCGCGGTTCTTCCGGTGTTAGTCGCTTAGGTAAGTCGCCCCTTGGAGATTTTGGCGAAATGATGCGAGCTTATTCCTCTTACGTTGCGAAAAGTGCGTTCTGCCTTACTATTCTCCTCTCCGGCAGCCTCGGACCCATGCGCCTCGCCGCGCCGCCGTGTTAGGCTCTGTTGCATTCCGATAAATCGACCAGCCGGATTCGATCCATGCGCATTGTTCTGTTCACCGAAACATTCATTCCCAAGGTCGACGGAATCGTCACCACTCTCTGCCAGACGGTCAAGCAACTACGCATTCTGGGCCATGAAGTCCTCATTTTTGCGCCGGAGGGCGGCTTTACCGAATACGAAGGGTGCCGCATTGTAGGGATGAAGAGCCACTCGTTCGCGCTCTATCCAGAACTCCGCCTCGCTCTTCCCCACGCTTCGATGCGCAAAGTCGTTACCGAGTTCAAACCCGACCTTCTCCACGTTGCCGACCCCGCGCTGTTGGGAATCGCGGGGCTTTATTACGGCGGAGGAAAAGATGGCGGCGCCCTGCGCCTGCCGATTGTCGTTTCGTACCACACGGATCTGCCCCAGTACCTGCACTACTACGGGCTGGGATTTCTCGAGAGTCAAGTCTGGAAGATCATGCGCGCCCGTCACAAGAGAGCCACCATCAATCTGTGTACTTCGGTTGCCATGGTCGAGCAGTTGCAGGAGCATGGCATTGAGCGCGTCGCGCTCTGGCCGGGAGGCGTCGATGGCGATCTCTTTCAGCCCTCCCGCCATTCCGACGAGATGCGAGCTCGCCTTACTGAGGGCCATCCCGACGCTCCTTTGCTTCTGTACGTCGGTCGCCTCTCCGCCGAAAAAAATCTCGAAAGCCTCAAGACCATCCTCCAGGGCCTTCCCGGCACCCGCCTGGCGCTGGTAGGAGACGGACCACACCGCAAGGCGCTTGAACATCACTTTGCCGGGCAGCCTGTCTACATGGCTGGTTTCCTGCATGGAATCGAACTGGCCAGCGCCTTTGCTACCTGCGATGTTTTCGTGATGCCTTCGCGCACTGAGACGCTAGGCCTCGTCGTTCTTGAAGCCATGTCTTCGTGCCGGCCTGTTGTGGCTGCGCGCGCCGGCGGAATTCCCGAGATGATTCAGCATGGCCTGAGCGGGTACCTGTTCGACGAGGAGGCCGAGGCCGTCGTTGCCATCCGCGAACTCCTCGACTCGCCGGAGAAAAGATGCACCATGGGCAAGATCGCGCGCGGTCACGCCTCCCATCTTGGCTGGCGGAGCGCCACGCTTCAACTTGTCGAGCAATACAAGAAGGCCTGCGCCCTCCAGACCATCTCGCCGATGCCCTCGCCTGCGCCGGCGCATCCCGGTCTCGGCTATCGAACGAAGAAAGCTTTCGGGCGATCTACGCTCTTCGCCATCCGAAAGCTGCTTCCATGATCTGTGGGTGCGGGTGACTTACTTGGTTCCAACACAGCAGTGCGGATCATTTGAAGCAACCTGGTAGGTTCCATAGTCGATCGTCAACACCGCGGTGCCGCCGATCCGGACTTTGGTTTCGCTGCGATTCTGCGATGGCAACCAGAAGTCCCCGGTCTTCGCGCTGGTGTAATCGATCTGCGTCCGCGAAATCCAGATAGAAGGATTTTTAGCGGGCTCTGCGTCAATCTTCACCACGGCAAAGTCCGCGGCATCTACCCAGATCTTTCCGCGGTAGAGAAACTTGCTCTCGGTCAGCGGATCGACTTGCAGCACATACGCGAGGCGCCCTTCAATCACGTCCGTGCCCGTTAACTGAAACTTGTAATTCGCCGATGTCAGCGCGGTCGCGCCTTTGTCGGCCGAGGCTTCTTTTTCGCTGTCTACCGCGCGCTGCAGCACTTTCTCGCAGAGAAACTTTGACCCGCTCTGCGAGACCACGCGAAAACTCTTGCCGGAAGATGCGTCGTAGGTCACCTCAACATCCATTCCCGCGGCAAGAGTCGTGGCAAAGCCTTTGTACTGCACCGCGTAGTGGCGAAGAGCCTTGAAGTGTCTCAGCGCATCGCTCCGGCTCCGATTGTGAGACTGGATCTGATCGACGATCTCCGCAGCAGTCATGCTTGCGTGATACGGCAGATTCACGCTTTGCGAGGACGCTGGCCGCGCGGCAAGCACACACACCGCCACCACGGCCACTGCTGTGAAGAGGCCTCGACCTCTGAAAAGGGGCATATGAGGCATCATATCCCGGACGTGTTTTTCTTGGGAAGATTCTCAGAGAATTTGACGGAATCAACACGCACTCAAGTCATCAACAATTCTGTTGATTCGACAAGCAGCCGCCAGTGGAGCGAAGAACTTGGCACACCAGCCACGCAATCCAAATGGTCTATTCCCCTACTCGCGTCAGCCGCACGCTCTTCCCAGTCCGCGCTGACTCTCGCGCCGCATCCAGAATCTGCATAACTGTCACGTTCGTGTCCAGCGCGCTCAAGTCGCCCTGGTCCTTGATCGTGCCACGCAGCACCGCCGCAAGGTAGCTCAAAGAATTGCTCTCGTCAGGAGCAAGGGGCGCAGGCGTAGTCATTTGTTCCTCGCTGTCGTGTTCGTGCCGCACACGCAACTTATCCAGCCCCACCGTGATGGCTGTGCCCGTGGCTCCGTAAACTTCCATGTCCTTGCGGGCAAAGGGCCAAATCCACGACCCCTGAATCACCGCCTGCGCCTTCGGATACTCGAGCACAATCGTCGAGTCGTCATCGACTTTGGAATAAATCTCCGGCTTGTCGTGGTTCACCACCGCCGTCACTGTCAATGGAGTTTCCCCATGCATCAGCCACGTCATCAGGTCCACGCCATAGCAACCGAAATCGTACAAAGCGCCCGCGCCATTCTGCTGCGGATCGGTCAGCCATTGCAGAAAATCCGGCGAGACTCCGATCTCCTTTGGCCCCTGGTGCCCGTCATGCACCACGACCCGGCGAATCGCGCCGATGCGCCCCTGCTCCGCTTCGTCATATGCCGCTTTGTTGCTGGAGTACCAGGTGGTCTCGTAATTCACCAGCACATGGATGTGGTGCTCATGCGCCACTTTCCGGATTGCCAGTGCATCCTCAAACGAAATGGTCAGCGGCTTCTCCACCATCACCGAGACGCCGTAGTGTGCCGCCACCTCAATTACGTGGCGATGATCGGCGATCGAGGTGTAGGCCAGCACAGCCTGCGGATGACGCGCCTCGATCATCGTCGCCGTGTCTTTGAAGAATAGATTTCCAGACAGACCATATTTCTTTTGATACTTCGCCTGCAGTGCCGGGTCGGCCTCCGCAATTCCCACCAGCTCCACATCGTGGTGCTGTGGAAGCTGTGCCAGAAACCCGATTACGTGGTCGTGCACCAGGCCCACAATCGCAACTCGCAACTTGCCGTCGGGGGTTCCACTCGGGGCTGGCATCGATGACGGCAACACACATGCCAGTCCCATCAACAAAACTTGGCTCAAACCTGCAATGGGTGACAAAGAAAACAAGCGCATTTGCATGAACTCCTTCGCGCCCGATTCCACGCGGCGCAGCGAACCGCAATTTCTGCGCTGCCTTCCCACCCTCATTGCCAGGAAAGTGCAGAGTGGTGTCCTGGACTCGCCTCAATGACGGCTGCTGACGTAGCGAAAGGCGCACTTTGCCGCTGGAACCACCTTTGATTGTTAAGCTTAACTACCTTTCCAATCGCTCAACTCGCGCTGTAATCCTGCGCTGGCTTCTCGCCGTCTATCAAAAGTGGAAACTGTCGCGATCCGCTATCGCTGCCCCTGTTGCGGGCATAGAACGCTGGATGCACCTGCTGCCATGAGCCTTTGCCCGGTTTGCTGGTGGGAGGATGATGGCCAGGATGACGCCGACGCCGCAGACGTTCGCCTCACCGTTAATGGCCACCTCAGCCTGAATGAGGCCCGCGCCTCCTATGCGCGATGCGGCGCCGCCGATCTGCGGTTCCTGCCTTATGTCCGTGCGCCGGAGAGTTCAGAACTCTAAAATCCGGCGTTCCTGCAGCGGCTCAGCGCCGGGATTCGCGGCAAGGCCGCGATGTCACTGCGCAGTAACGTGACTTAAGCGGTCCTTGGCCCTGGCCTTGGCGTCCCCACGGTTTGACCCTGCCCGCAAACCCTCTTACCATGAAAGGAGGAATCCCCCAGGCCACACGGTGCTGTTGCGCCCCGGAGCGGCGGGCGGCAGTTCTTCGGCGCTGATTGCGCCCGGAAGGTAAAACGTTGAGTTCTATCGATACCCTCGAAAACACCCCTGAACCTGAAACGGTCGACGCCGCGCATACCCACGACCACGAAGGTCACGACCATGATCATGACCACGCCCATGCGCACGGCCCGGTTCTGAACCCCGAATGCACCCGCGAACTGTCGCTCGATGTACCTGCTGAAGAAGTCTCCAAAGCGTTCCGTGCCGTGACCCGCAATTATCAGAAATATGCCAAGATCCCCGGTTTCCGTCCCGGCAAGGTGCCGGAGTCGGTCGTGCGCCGCAAGTTTGCCACTGAGATCCGCAAAGAAGTGATTGACGGCCTGCTGCCGGAACGGTTCAACAACGGTGTCCGCGAATTGGGCGTCAAACCGGTGGGCCAGCCCCAGGTCACCGAAATCACTGTCGAAGATGGCCAGCCGCTGCACGTGAAAGCGGTCTTTGAGTACATCCCGACTTTTTCGATTGACGGCTACCAGGACGTGAAAGTCGAAAAGCCTTCCGAAGAAGTCACCGAAGATGAATTCCAGCACGAGTTGACTGAGTTGCGCGATTCGCGCGCCACCATCGAGCCAGTGGAAGAAGATCGCCCCATGATTGATGGCGATTGGGCGCAGATCTCCTACACCGGGAAGGTGGAAGGCGAGCCGGATGCAGAGCCTATCGCCGGCCAGGACGCGCTGGTTGAGATTGGCGGCAAAGACACTGTTGAGGCCTTCAATGCTGTGCTGCGCGGCGCCAAGCCGGGCCAGGAACTGAAAGCCGAAGTCATCTACCCCGGTGACTACCCTGAAGCCAAACTCGCCGGCAAAACAGTTTCCTATGAAGTTGAAGTGAAGGCGATCAAGAAGCGGATTGTTCCGGAACTGACCGACGACTTTGCCAAGGAACTCGGCAGCTACGAAAACCTGTCCGAACTCGAAAACCGGGTCCGCGAGCACATGGCCAACCGCAAAAAGCGCAGTGTGGCCGCTGAGACGAAAGACCATCTCATGGCCGCCCTCGCCGAGAAATACCCGTTCCCCGTTCCCGAATCGATGGTGCAGGATCAGATCGACGCACGGCTCGAGCGCGGACTGCGCGCCCTTGCCGCCCAGGGCATGGATACGGAGCAGATGCGCAAGCTGGACTTCGGCCGCCTGCGCACCGCCCAGCGCGACAGCGCCGTGGCCGAGGTAAAGACCTACATTCTGCTTGATCGCATCGCCGAAGCAGAGAACATTACCGTAAGCGACGACGAACTGGACCGCGAAGTACAGCTGGCGGCCCTCCAATCCAGAGAACCAGTCGAAACATTGCGCCAGCGTTTGACGGAGGATGGTGGTCTGGCTAGAATCCGTGAACAAATGAAGCGCGAAAAGACTGCGAATGTGCTGTACGAGAGGCTGCCTGCGTAGAGCGTTGCGCGGCGACTATTGCTGCCAGTTTCCGGGTTGGTATTCCTGAGACGAAGCGGCCTTCAAACGGGAGGGGGCAAGGGGCCCCCAACGGAAGAACGAGAAAAGGACTCAATGGCTTTAGTTCCCATGGTGGTTGAGCAGACGAGCCGAGGCGAGCGCGCCTACGACATTTACTCCCGTCTGCTACGCGACAACATCATCTTTCTCGGCACACCCATCGACGATCAGGTGGCCAATCTCATCGTTGCTCAAATGCTCTTCCTCTCCGGAGAAGACCCGGAAAAGGACGTTCAGCTCTACATCAATTCTCCGGGCGGCTCCATCACCGCAGGCCTGGCCATTTACGACACCATGCAGTTCATCAAGAACAACGTGGTGACCTATTGCATCGGCCAAGCGGCCAGCATGGGCGCATTTCTTCTGCTCGCCGGCACCAAGGGCAAGCGCTTTGCCTTGCCCAACTCGCGCATCCTTATCCACCAGCCTTCGATGGGCGGGCTGAGCGGCCAGGCAACCGACATCGATATTCACGCCCGCGAGATTCTCCGCATCCGCGAAATTACCAACACGCTCATGGCGCGGCACACCGGCCAGCCTCTCGATCGCATCGAGCGCGACGTCGAGCGCGATTTCATCATGAACGCGCAGCAATCCAAGGAATACGGCATCATCGACGAAATCATCGACCGGCCTCGCACCTAGGGTCAGTCCGTCTACGGCAGTTCAACATTGTTTGCATTTTCCAGGGGGTAGTCCAATGAAAACGCGCACGGGACCTGAAGAAGCTCTGCGCTGCTCGTTCTGCCATAAGTCGCAGGACGCCGTGGCCAAACTGATCTCGTCGCCCAGCGACTATCCTCGCGCATACATTTGCGACGAGTGCGTCGCGGTTTGCAACTCGATCCTCGAAGACGATCGCGGCGAGGCCCACCCCACCACCGCCGCCGGTCACCTGCCCAAGCCGCAGGAAGTGAAAAGCTTCCTCGACGATTTCGTCATCGGTCAAGACCAAACCAAGAAGAAGCTCGCTGTCGCCGTTTACAACCACTACAAGCGCATTCAGATGAATCGTATGCGCAACAACGAAGTGGAACTGGCGAAATCAAACATCCTACTCATCGGGCCCACGGGCTCGGGCAAGACCCTTCTGGCGCATACCCTCGCCAAGATGCTCGATGTGCCCTTCGCAATTGTCGACGCCACCACGCTGACTGAAGCCGGCTACGTGGGTGAGGACGTCGAGAACATCATTCTCAAACTTCTGCAGGCTGCCGACGGCGATGTGACCCGCGCGCAACAGGGCATCATCTACATCGACGAAATCGACAAGATCGGCCGCAAGGACGAGAACCCCTCCATCACTCGCGACGTTTCCGGCGAAGGCGTGCAGCAGGCACTGCTCAAGATTCTCGAAGGCACCGTGGCCAATGTCCCGCCGCAAGGCGGCCGCAAGCATCCGCACCAGGAATTCACCGCGGTCGACACCACCAACATCCTCTTCATCTGCGGCGGAGCCTTCGTAGGCCTCGAGCGCGTTGTAGGCCGTCGCGTGGGCAAAAAAGCGCTGGGCTTCAAAGCCGTAGACGCGGAAGCGGATGCGGCAACCACGCGCTCGCATCGCGACACCGAACTGCTGCGCAAGACCGAGCCGCAGGACCTCATCAAGTACGGACTGATTCCCGAGTTCGTCGGCCGCCTGCCCGTGATGGGCATTCTCGATGAGCTCGACGAGGCAGCGCTGATCGAAATCCTCACCAAGCCGCGCAACGCCATCCTCAAGCAATATCAGCGCCTGCTCGAATACGAGAACGTTCGCCTGCACTTCACCACCGAGGCCACCGGCGCCGTCGCCCGCGAAGCACTGGCCCGCAAGGTCGGCGCACGCGGCCTGCGCATGATTCTCGAAGAGTTGATGCTCGACCTGATGTATCACCTGCCCAACAATAAGAAAGTCCGCGACCTCGAAATCACCAAGGACATGGTGGAACGTCGCGACCTGTCGCTCTGCCTGCTGGAGAAAGCCGGCTGACACAACCTGTACGAAGACGCGTTCACGCAAGAAAACAGGACGCCAGCATGACCTCAATGGTAACGACTCCCCGGTTCACCGCTCGTGACCGGGGAGTCTGTTTTTTGGTTGCAATCTTTGCCTTGCACTGCGCGGCTGCGTCGGCCCAGTGTTCTCAGGCAACGCGACCGGCAGAAGCACCTTCCGTTCAATCTGCCTCCTCGACGCAGAGCAGCTCCCCGACCGCTGTGAACGGCGAATCCTCCTCCTTGCCAGAAGCAACAGACGCAGTGCGCTTCGCCACCGGCAGCGCCATAACCGTGCTCGAGGGCACGCCGTTGCAGGTCATCAACGATATGCCTATCAGTTCGCGCACCACAAGGGCAGGCGCACGGCTCGCTTTCACCGTGACTCGGGACGTAGTCGCCGACGGCATTCTGGTCATTCCCTGTGGCGCGACGGTCTACGGGACCGTGGTGTCGGCAAAAAAGACCGGGCGCCTCGCGGGAACCCCCAACCTGACGCTGGAACTGAACGCGCTCAACCTTGATGGCAGAAGCTATCCTCTCTACACGCCCCCTTTCAAAGTCGTGGGACAAAGCAAGACCCGTCCCACCGTCGACAAGATGACGACCGGCGCGGCCGCGGGAGCGCTGGCAGCGAAAGCGACAGTGCCCAACAACCTGAGCTACACCCAATTGTCCGCGGGAGGACCTGAAAAAATAGTGCATTACACTATCTCGCCGGCAGATCAGGCCAAAGGTATCGCCCTTGCAGCCGGCGTGGGAGCGGGCGTGGGCGCGGCGATTGCCGCGAGCTCGCCGCCATCGATCGCTCTGATTCCTGCCGAGTCCGAAATGGAGTTCACACTGACATCCCCGGTTGCGGTGTTTCCCGTTGATCGGCCCACCGCGGCACGGCTTGCGCTGGGCATGCATCACGGCGGCCCGGTCCTCTACGTACGCGGCGAAAGCCAGTGACATAACCTGTCTCTCAATGGCAACACGCGACATGTCGATTTAACCCAAGGTCCTCGCCACGGCAGAAACCTCGCTTTTGCACACCGCGCCTCCCCCACCCGTTTCCGCTGTACAATCCGAACATGAGCCGAGGAATCTCCCTTGCAGCCGAAGCTGTCTTCGCGCGTCCAATAGAGGTATCCCTATGACTACGCCCCGCGAAAAGACCGAGCCCCGCAAGCTGCCCATGATGCCCATCCGGGACATGGTGATCTTCCCTTACATGATGACGCCCTTTGTGGTGGGCCGCCTTTCGAGCGTGCGCGCACTCGAAGAAGCGCTCACCGGCGATCGCAAAATCTTCCTCGCCACGCAGCACGACGCCACCATCGATGAGCCCAATGCAAAAGAGATCTACCAGGTCGGCTCCATCTGCAACATTGTGCAGAGCGTCAAAATGCCTGATGGCAATATCAAAGTGCTCGTCGAGGGCGTCGAGCGCGCCAAGTCCATCGAAGTGAATGACCGCGACGGCTTCTTTGTGGCCACGGTACGCACCGGCAAGACGGAATTCGAAATGACTCCGGCGGTCGAGCAGTTGATGCAGCGCGTGACTTCGCTCTTCGAGCAGTACGTCAAGCTGCAGCAGTCGCTCAACTACGAAACCATCATCGCTTCCGTGCGCATGGACGAGCCCGCCAAACTCTCTGACACCATCGCCGCTAATCTCCAGATCGGCATCGAAGAGAAGCAGGAACTGCTCGGCATCTTCGATCCTGCAACCCGTCTGGCCCGTATCGCCGACGTCCTCGATATCGAAATCGAAAAGCTCGACCTCGATCGCAACATCCAGTCGCGCGTAAAGCGCCAAATGGAGCGCGCGCAAAAAGAGTACTACCTCAACGAGAAAATCAAGGCGATTCAGAAGGAACTGGGTCGCGGCGAAAAGAGTGAGTTCGACGAACTGCGCAAGAAGATCGAAACCGCCGGGATGCCCAAGGAAGTTCTCGAGAAGGCGGTTCAGGAGCTCAAAAAACTCGAGGCCATGCCGCCCATGTCTGCCGAGTCCACCGTCAGCCGCAATTACATTGACTGGTTGCTGGCCGTGCCGTGGAAGAAACGCTCCAAAGAAACGCGCTCCATCGACTTCGCTGAAAAAGTCCTTAACGAAGATCACTACGGCCTGGAAAAGATCAAAGAACGCATCCTCGAATTTCTGGCTGTGCGCCAGTTGGTCAAGAACCCCAAGGGCTCGATCCTCTGCTTCGTTGGACCTCCGGGCGTAGGCAAAACATCTCTTGGCATGTCTATCGCCAAGGCCACCGGCCGCAAGTTCGTCCGCCTGTCGCTCGGCGGTGTGCGCGATGAAGCCGAAATTCGCGGCCACCGCCGCACCTACATCGGAGCGCTGCCGGGTCAAATTATTCAGCACATGAAGCGCGCCGGTACCAAGAACCCTGTCTTCCTTCTCGACGAAGTGGACAAGATGGCGTCGGACTTCCGCGGCGATCCCGCATCGGCGCTGCTTGAAGTGCTGGACCCAGAACAGAACACGACCTTTCAGGATCACTACCTCGATGTCGACTACGACCTCTCGCAGGTGCTCTTCGTGGCTACGGCCAACGTGATGCACACCATTCCCGCCGCGCTGCAGGATCGCATGGAAGTACTGCGGCTGCAGGGCTACACCGAGCAGGAAAAACTTGAAATCGCGCGCCAGTATCTCGTTAAAAAGCAGCGCGAACAAACCGGCTTGAGCGAGAAAAACGTCACCTTCCAGGACGATGCGATTCTTGAAATCATTCGCGCGTATACACGCGAAGCGGGCGTCCGCAATCTCGAACGCGAAATCGGCAACGTCTGCCGCAAGGTCGCGCGCCGCGTCATCAAGAAGGGCGCGAAGTGCAAGGAAGAAATCACCGGTGCGAACATCCATGAGTTCCTGGGCGTCGCCCGCTTCCGCGAGTCTGAAGTGCACGACAAGAGCGAAGTCGGCCTGGTCACCGGCCTGGCGTGGACTGAAGTCGGCGGCAGCATTCTCACCACCGAGGTGCAGGTTCTCGACGGCAAAGGCAAGCTCACCATCACCGGCCAACTTGGCGACGTGATGCAGGAGTCTGCACAGGCCGCGCTAAGCTACATTCGCGGCAGGGCGCAGGCGCTGGGGCTCACACGCGAGTTCTATCGCAACGTTGACTTGCACCTGCACGTGCCGGAAGGCGCGATCCCCAAGGATGGGCCATCCGCCGGCATCACCATGGCCACGGCACTCGCCAGCGCGCTCGCCAAAATTCCAGTACGCCGCGATATCGCAATGACCGGCGAAATCACGCTGCGCGGCAAAGTGCTGGCCATCGGCGGGCTCAAGGAGAAGTTGCTCGCGGCTCTGCGCGCCGGCATCTTTGAAACTATTCTGCCACGCGCCAACGAAAAAGATGTGGCTGAGCTACCCGACAACATCAAGAACTCGATGAAGCTTCACTTTGTCGACACGATGGATGAGGTGCTGGCGTTGGCTCTTGAGAGCCCGCTGCCCACGCCGCTTACAGAAGCGAGCGAAGGACTCACGAGCGTTCCTCCAGCAGTCGATGTCGTCAGCGGACAGGTGGCGCGGCAGTAGGGCGGACAACGCCCACCGCACGATCCTATGCGCTATACCGCACAATTCCTGCTGTCTGCGCTGGCTGCCGCGCAATTCCCCGCACCCACCGTGCCGGAGATCGCTTTTCTCGGCCGCTCCAACGTAGGCAAATCGAGCCTGCTGAATGCGCTGGTCGGTGAAAAGGCGGCTAAGGTCTCTCAAACGCCGGGCCGCACCCGCGCCATCAATTTCTTTGCGCTGCTTGATCCGCGCCAACAGCCAAGGCTGGTCTTCGCAGACCTGCCCGGCTACGGCTACGCGAAGATTTCGAAATCGATCTCAGCGGGTTGGCCCGCGTTCATCGAGCCCTACCTCGCGATTCGCTCCACGCTCAAGCTGTGCATCTGCCTGATCGATTCGAACGTTCCCGCCCAGCAAAGCGATCTGCAATTGATGGAGTGGCTGCGTGCCGCTGGCCGCGACTTCGCTGTCGTCGCCACAAAAGTTGATCGGCTCAGCGGCAACGAGCGCACGCGCAATCTGAAAACTCTCAAGGAAGGCCTGGGCCTGGATACGATTCTGCCGGTTTCTGCAAAAACACAACTGGGCATCAGTGAACTCTGGGGCCGCATTGAAGCGGTCAGCGCGACGCCGGCCAATCAAACCGCCTGAGTAGTGATCTGCACCGGCACGCCAATCTCTCCAGTCTTGATCCCCTCGTTCACCCGCACAGTGAATTCGTCAGCAACCGCCGCCTCGCACCGCAGCACCCGCACCCCCATCGCGCGCCGTCCGCAGTAGCGCGGGGCAAGCCGGAGCCAGCGATGCGCCGCCCCAGAGCCCGTGCTGAGACACGCATGCGCGATCGCGTCGAGCTTCGCCATCCACCGCATCGGCTCAGTCTCCACCTGCCACACCAGATGTGTGTGCGCATTCTTCTCGGTGGATGGTAGGCTGATCCGCCGCGAGGCGGCCCCAAAGTTTCCCGCAGCCAAGCCGCCTTCATCCCACGGACCAAGCAGATCGGGCTGCACACCGCGCTCCAGCATTTCGCGTTCGACCTCTTCAGGTGCGCCGACGACACACACCGCGACTGTCTCCCGCTTGCGAATCTCGTTCTTCAGAATGCGCAGAGCTTCATCAAGCGATGTGACGAGAAAATCCACAATCCCCTCGCGCATCGACTGCTTCTGTACAGGGAAGTCTGCGCTTGCGGAGAGAGTTGCTGCTCCGGCCACATTGCCCGCCACAACGAGCGCGCGATTGTCTTCATTGAGATTTGAAATGTAGAGGAGTTTCCCGCCGAGACTCGGCTCGCCTTCCGATCGATTCTCGTCGCCCTCGACCACGGCCTGCAGCAAAGCCGTGTAATACCGCTCTGCGCGTATTACAAAGTGGTACGCGGTCATCTGAGTGTCTTCAGGCGCCAAGAAGGTGGAACCTCGGCGATGCGCGTTGTTCGACGCGGCGCAGCATTTACCGCATCTCCTGCACGCGGTCCATCAGGCCCCGCTTCCTGACCAGAAGCACAAATTCCCCCGGCTTCGCTTCGATCTTCAGGTTGCGGATATCTTTCTCTTTGCCACACTCATTTGGCATTACCAAACCCTGGCTTAGCACGTCCGCCGTTGGAAACCATGTATCTGTCGATGTGTCCTTTTGCTTTGAAACATCGCAGTTCACGTAGTAATCCGTCGAAGCGTCGTAGGTTGCATGAATCGAAAGTGCGGTGGCCTTCTCGGGTATGGTGACTTTGGCGGTGCCATCGTCATTCAACGTTACCCATTCGACGTGCGCATCCTTCTGGTGATCGACCCGCACTTCAATATTGTCCGGAGTGACCTTCTTCCCCGTCTTTCCGTCGAGCACTTTGACGGTGAAGGTTTTCGTCTTCTGCGCATGCAGGGAGGTACAGGCCAGGCCCGCGCACACCATCAGTACCAGCGCACAACACATCGTTCGAAGCATGCTGCTCCTTTGCGCCCGCTCCTTCACAACTACCATTCGGAGTAGGGCTTTCCGTCGGAACCGGTTTCCTGCGAGCCTGAATGAACATCGTTGATGCCGGGTTCGGATTGATCCACCGACGCATAGGCATCGCTGGTGTCCGTCACCCATGTCGAGCTGCTCTTGGTAATCGGGTCATCGGGGATGCTCCGAAGGTAGCCGTCCTGAATCAGATCGTCAAGCGACTGCGGAGCCTTCTGCTTGTCCATCGTGTAGGAATCGATCGCCGTGCGCATCACGTGCAGGTCTTCCTTCAACACCGATTCCTTGGCTAACCGGATGGCGCTCGAAAATCTGGGAACGGCCAACGCCGCGAGGATGCTGATGATCGTCATCACGATGATCAGTTCCATCAACGTAAAACCGGATTCCCGTGAACGAATTCTGCGCATCCTCAACCTACCAGTCCGAATACTTGGTGCCGTCCAGCCCCGTGCCGATCGACTTCGAATACACATCGAAAACGCTTTGCCCGCCATAAGAATCCGAGGTCGGATCGTCCTGCATCGAACGCATTCCCCATTCGGCGTTGCCTGTCATCGGGTCCACTGGAATGCGGCGCAGAAACTTCACTTTCTTGCCTTGCACATCCACACCGTTCACCAACGTTTCCAAATCGGGTGGATAGTTCTGGCTATCCAGCTTGGTCTGGAAAGCGCCCCGGTCAGCCGCGTCCTTGTAATGGTCGATCGCATCGCGCATCTCCCACAAATCCCGGCGCAGTTCGCGTTCCTTCTCCCGCTTTACCTTGAATCGGGCCATGGGCACGGCAGCGCTGGCAAGTATGGCGAGAATCGAAACCGTGACGAGCAGCTCGATCAGCGTCAGGCCGCGCTCCGAACGTTTCCGGATTGGCCGATTCCTTCTCATCGCTGCCGCACCCTACTTCACCACGATTGTCGTCTGCGCACCCTGGCCCTGCACCGGCTGTTGCGCGCTGGTCATCGCGCCTGGTCGGGTGATGCTGATTGAAGTCTCGCCGGCAACTTTGGCCTGGAAGCTGAGCACGCACACCACGCCGGCGCCCGACACACCTACCGCTCCCGGCGGCCGCGAAGCATTCAGCGTGATCGTGCCCGGCCCGTCGTCGCGATGCACGAGAGCAACTGCCTGCCCGTCCCGCCCGAGAAAGTCTCCATCGCCCACGTTCACGAGCGAAAGCTTTGCCGGATCGTATTGCACCTGCAGGGGCACCGAAGCAATATCCTGCGCTCCTGTAATCACGATCGGAATCTGCACCGTTGTCCCAGCGGCTACGGAACTCGACGAAGGCACCAGCGAAAAATTCAACCGGTTCTGGGGCAAAGCAGGCGGCGCCACTGCCCCGGGAGCGAGAGCCGCCGCTGCCGTCGCATTTCCATCCGCTGAAGCCCGCAGCGCGGCGATCGCATTGGGCGCCGCCGCTGCAGCCGTTGCCCCCGGCACAGTGCCGATTCCCGGGTCCACTGCCGCAGGACGCGCCGGCGGAGGCGTGGGAATCGGAATCGCACCCCCATTGTCGTACGACGTATGCCGCAGCTCAATCGACTGGCCCGCGCCCGTGTCGATGGGCCTCAGGTTCGCTTCGGTCAGTTCCGGCGAACGCACGATATGCGGCACCAGCAGAAAGACAATTTCGTCGTCGGTGATGGTGTGGTCTTTCGAGCCGAACAAATACTTCAGAATCGGAATCGAACTCAAACCCGGTATGCCGCTCCAGCTCTGCATATCCTCCTTGTCGAGAATGCCGCCGAGGATAGTCGCTTCTCCTTCATGCAGCCGGATCGTCTGTTCGCTCTTCTTCTGCGCAATAATCGGTTCGGTCACACCTTCAATCGTGGTGCTGCCGCTCTCCGAACTCACTTCGATCGCAAGCTTCATCGTCACATCGTGGTTAAAATGCACCGTCGGCGTCATCTCAATATTCACGCCCACGTCGATGTATTGGAACTGCGTTTCCGCCAGCGACGTCAAAGCCGTGGTCGCGCCCACACCCGACTGATACGAACCGGTTGCGATAGGAATGCGCGAGCCGATCTTCATCGTCGATTTCTGCGAGTCGGTGGACCGGATCCGCGGGTTCTGCAGAATCTTGGTATTCGAATCCGTCAACAGCGCATTGGCTGTCGCCGAGCCGATGGTCACAGCAAAGTCCGACGAGTTCAAATGAGCCAGATTAAAAAGCGTCGGACTTGTCGTGGTGCTCGTCGAGGACGATGAAGACGAAGAAGACGTACTTGAGGTTGGCGATTGCAACGCAACCCCTACGCTGCCCGGCCACGAAATACCCAGCGTCCGCTGCCAGTTCTTGTTCACTTCCAGCACGGCAATATCGACCACAACTTCGGCCCGCGCTTTGTCCAGATCGTCCACGATCTTTTGCGCCAGCATCAGTTCGTCCGGCGTGCCGCGTACCACGATGGCGTTCTGGCTTTGCACTCCATAGGCTTTGAAGTTGCCGCTCGTCAGCACGTTGCGCAGAGCTGTCTGCACATCGTTCAAATCGTTTTGCTGCCATGCGTTGGTCAGGTAAATCGTCTGCACCGCCAGCTCGTCCAGCTCGGTCCGCTTGCCGCGCGTATTCGCCGCCACAAAAATGGTGTTGTCGGTCACCGGACGCCAAAATGTCGCGGACATCGTGCCCACAATGCGCAGCGCATCCAGCAGCGAAACATTAGTCAGGTCCACCTGCACCCGCTTGCCCGTGTAATCCGGATCGAACAATACGTTGACCCCGGCAGCCTTGCCCACGGCCTGGTAGATCACCTTGGAATCTTCCACCATGTGCAGCGTCAACGGCTCGTTTGACATGGGCTTGAGCCGGACCGGCGCTGAAATCGAATCGATGTCTTGCTGTTGCTCCGTTTCTGGAACGCCCGTGACATCCTGCGGCACTTTCTCTTTATGCAGCGCGCGGAGCTTCCCGATCTCCTGCTGAGCCGACTCGTTGGTGGGATCAATCTCTGAAGCGCGCAAAAACTCCGACAGCGCCCCTTGCTCGTCGCCCGTCTGCCACAGCTTGCGGCCCTTCATCAGGTGCTCGGCCGAGGCTGGAATTCTTATCCGATAAAATGCGGCTTTGTAGCTCAGATCCTTCGGCGACTTGGTAAAAGCATTCTGGTAGTTAGTGAACGCCGCGTCGTAGTCCTCGCGCGCTTCCGCCGCCTCGCCCATTTTGTAAAACGACCTGGCCGACTGCGCATGCAACCCCGCCGAGCCAACGGCCACGAGGGCCAAAAGGACAATCACTTCGATCCGGGCAAAACACCAGGATGCAGCAGCGCGGCAGTTCATCGAATACTCCAGCGTCTTAATCGGTCCGGGTTCAATTTTGGGTCCCTGCAGGCTGCCTTGGCCGCCCTCGACGCGATCTGGGTGTCGGTTGCTTCCCATCCAATGATGCCTCATTTTAGCAAAGCCCTGCTGCAGTATCGGTTGCGGCGCGCTGAACGCTCCACCTGTCGCCCGCCGGAGTGAGGGCCCTGTCCATACCGCGGTCCCCACCGATGCTACGATGAAGATTCGGGGTTTCTTCCTTATGCCGCGCCAAACCAGCCACAATATCGCCCCGCAAGAACGCTCCGCCACCAAACCGGCACGGCCGCGCGACCCTGTGGCCAGCGGCGAACGGGATGCGGCCCAAAATCGCGTCGCCAGCCATAACTACTTTCTGCTCGAGAAGTTCGAGGCCGGCGTGGCCCTCCGCGGAACCGAGGTCAAGTCCATCCGCGAAGGAAAAGCCAACCTCAAAGACTCCTACGGGCTCGTCAAGGATGGCGAAGCCTTCCTGCTGAATCTGCATATTGGTCCTTACTCGCACGGAAACATCTCCAATCACGACGAGACCCGCACGCGCAAACTGCTCCTGCACCGCGAAGAGGTTCGCAAGCTACAGTCAAAGACGCAGATCAAAGGCCACACGCTCATCCCCACCCGCCTTTACTTTCGCAATGGCCGCGTCAAATGCGAATTGGCCGTTGCCAAGGGCAAACAGGACTGGGACAAACGCGAGACCGAGCGCCGCCGCGAAGCCGATCGCGAGGCACGCGCTGCGGTCAACGCCAGCAAACATCGCATGAGCCGCTGACTGCCACCAACCTATTGAGGACAAATGAAGAACCAACTCCTATTCGCCCATCTCGCCGGAATTGATACCGAATTGCTGGCCGTACTGGCCACTGACACCCAAACCGAAAAAGGCCCTGACGCCAAGCCCCAGCCCGTGCTGCTCACGTCGGATGCGGCCGTCAAAGCCGCCGCGGCCAGCGTGATCGCCAGCGGCGAATACAAGGCTGGCGCCAACGAGACCCTGCTTCTCCATGCGCCCGCCGGCGTCAAAGCCAAGCGCCTGCTCCTTGTTGGACTCGGCAAACAGGCGAAGGCCACCGTGCACAGCGTGCGCAGCGCCGCCGGAACCGCCGTCCGCTTCACCAAGCCGCGCGGCATTCGCGAGCTGGTGTTCGCACTGCCTGAGGCCGAATCATTGGCGAATGCCGCCAGCGCAAGAGCTGCCATCGAGGGCGCCTTGGTTGGTGACTTCGACCCGGATACTTATCGCAGCGACCGCAAAGACCTCAGCGTGCAATCCTTCACTGTCGCCGCCCCCGCCGGCGCAGACAAGGCCGCCGTCCAGGCCGCCTTCGCCGAGGGCGTCATCATCGGCGAGAGCCAGAACTTTACCCGCACCCTGGTCAACGAGCCCGGCAACATCCTCACCCCCACTGTCATGGGACAACGCGCCTCGAAGATGGCCAGCGAAACGGGCCTCAAGGCCGAGATCTACTCCACCGAAAAACTTCATGAATTGAAGATGGGCGCGTTCTGGAGCGTCTCCCAGGGTTCCGAGGAGCCGCCCGCCCTCATTGTCCTGCGCTACGAACCTGCCGGGGTGAAAGACGGCCCCGTGCTCGGCCTGGTCGGCAAAGGCATCACCTTCGACACCGGCGGCATCTCCATCAAGCCCGCCGACAACATGGAGAAGATGAAGTACGACATGGCCGGCGGCGCTGCCATGCTCGGCGCCATGCGCGCCATCGCCCTGCTCAAGCCCAAGGTGCGCGTCATCGGCATCGTGTGCGCGGCAGAGAACATGCCCGACGGCAAGGCCTACAAACCCGGCGACGTGGTCACCGCCATGTCCGGTAAGACGATCGACATCATCAACACCGACGCCGAAGGCCGTCTCGTGCTGGCCGATGGATTGGCCTACGCAAAGCAGCTCGGCGCCACCCACCTCATCGATGCCGCCACCCTCACCGGAGCCTGTGTCGTGGCGCTCGGCATGATCAATGCCGGCATCTTCTCCAATGACGACGCGACCTATGAGAAATTCAACGCCGCGCTCGCCACTTCCGGTGAAAAATTCTGGCGCCTCCCGCTCGGCGAAGAGTACGCCGAACTGATCAAGTCCGACATCGGCGACATCAAGAACACCGGCGGACGCTGGGGTGGAGCCATCACCGCAGCCGAATTCCTGAAAGTCTTCGCCGAAGACACGCCATGGATTCACCTCGACATCGCCGGGATGGCCTGGGTCGAAGACTCCCGCCCCTACATCGCCAAAGGCCCCAGCGGCGTCGCGGTCCGCTCGATCCTCGAGTGGGCCCGCAGCTACGAGAAATAAGACGTCGACCACCTGGCAGCAAGAACCCCCAAGTGTGCGACGTGCGGGCGGCCCGCCGCAGATCCGGGGTCCCCACGGACAGGTCTTCGTCCGTGGGGTGGAGATGGCTTGTCAAGAGGCAATTCGAAAAATAGTTTGTAACTCCCTTTAGCATCAGCGCAAAAAACTTCGCCCCAATTGTGAATAATTACGGGCAAAAGGAGCACACTGGATCTAGTGCTTGAGAACTGCACGCAGAGCGCAGTCCCTCAGGCCATTTTTATTGGAGGGCGGAACCCGTGCCAACCCACAACGCAAGCGAGCAAAGACCAGCCGGTTCATCCCCGCCAGTCGGTTCCGACCACCTCCGCATAGGCGATAAGTGCGCTACAACGCGGTCAAACGCGCGTACACAACCCTCAGTTTTGCGCAGAAGCCCTATCCTCCGAGCAGTTTACGGCCAATTCGACGCACCCCCACCCCTCGTTTTCCACAGAAGGGCTGTGCAACGGTGCAGCACAGCGCAAAACACAGACCCAGGCTGTGCACCCGTGCAGCACGGAAGCGAGCACCCATTGCACCAGTCTTCACGCGAAGCGGCTGGCCGCACCGCAGGTGCCGAAGCGGCTGGCCGCATCGCAGGTGCCGAAGCGGCTGGCCGCATCGCAGGTGCCCGCACGGGCAATGGCGCAGGCATCTTGCTTTTTCAATGGGCTCCTGCCATCATCAACCTATGAAGTTTTGCCACTGTTGTCGCCTTTGTATGCCGCCTCGCGCGCACAGGTGACCTGGGTCTGAACTTCTGATCGAAATTTAAGGTTTCCCGAAAGCCCGCGAACCCAGCCCACGCTGCCGCGGGCTTTCTGTTTCCAGCAAAGAGGAAAAATGGATCAAGCAGTCCCGATCAAAGAGACCAAGGCCCAGCGCTCCGAACGACTCAAGCGCGCCAAGAACCCCTGGGAAGCGTTCGACGAAGTGCGGCAGTTCGCCCGCGATGGCCGCACCAGCGTGGTGCCCGATTGGGCGTCCCTCTACTTCAAGTGGTGGGGCGTTTACACCCAGGGCGACGGCGTCGGCGCCACCGGTGGCAAGGGCGGCGAGGGTCTAGCCTCCGACTACTTCATGATGCGCATCGGCATCCCCAACGGCATCCTCTCTGCCCACCAGCTCCGCATCATCGGCGGCATCACCCGTAAATACGCCCGCAACCTCGCGGACATTACCGTGCGCCAGAACATCCAGCTTCACTGGCTCACCATCGAGTCGCTGCCTGAAGTCGTGGACGCTCTCGACGCCATCGGCCTCTCGCCCAAGGGTGCCTGTGGTGACGTAGTCCGCAACGTCACCGGCTGCCCGCTCGCCGGCATAGCGCACGATGAGCTCATTGACGCATCGCCCATCGCCGTCGAGGCCGCGCGCCTGCTTACCGCCAACCCGGAGTTCTACAACCTGCCGCGCAAGTTCAAAATCTGCGCCACCGGCTGCCCCTCCTGGTGCTCCTATCCCGAGATCAACGACATCGGCCTCACCCCCGCAACCCGCGATGGCCAAGTGGGATTCTCGCTGCGCGTCGGCGGTGGCCTCTCCAACGAACCGCACCTCGCCCTGCGCCTCAACGCCTTCCTGCTGCCAAATCAAGCCGTGCCCGCCATTCGTGCCGTCACGGAGATCTTCCGCGACCAGCAGGGCCTGCGCGAGAGCCGCGACCGCGCCCGCCTCAAATACCTCTTCATGAAAGAGGGCTGGACCCCCGACTCTTTCCTCACCGAATTGCAGTCGCGAGTCGACTTTCCCATCGCGCCTGCCGGCGAAGAAACCGTCCCCTCCGATGTCTTCCGAGATCATGTCGGCGTTCATCCGCAACGCCAGCAGGGCCTCAGCTACGTCGGAGCCACCATCCTGCGCGGCCGCCTCACCGGCGAACAGTTGGAAGCCGCCGCCGACCTCTCCGAGCGTTTCGGCACCGGCGAACTGCGCGCCACAGTTTCACAGAACCTCATCATCGTGAACGTCCCCAACAGCAAGGCCGGCGAACTCATTCGCGAACTGGGGCAAATCGGCCTGCATGTCGAAGCTACCAACTTCTGGCGCGGCACCGTCGCCTGCACCGGCACCGAATTCTGCAAACTCGCCATCACTGAGACCAAGGGCTTTGCCCGCTGGCTGGTCGACGAAATGGAGGAGCGCGTCCCGCAATTCGATCAGCAGTTGCGCCTCCATGTCACCGGCTGCCCCAACAGTTGCGGCCAGCATTGGATCGCCGACATCGGCATCGAAGGCAAAAAAATCAAGCACGATGGCAAGCTGACCGACGCCTACTACTTCTGTCTCGGCGGAGCGGTGGGCCAGCACGCAGCCGTCTCGCGACCCGTCGGCTATCGCTGTCCCGCGCCGCTCGTGCCTGAAGCCATTGAGCGCCTGCTGCGCCACTACCTCGCCGGTCGCACCGAAAACGAAAACCTGCGCGCCTGGTTCGCCCGCCACACCAACGACGAACTGCGCGCCCAACTCGCCGGCGCAACACTCGACCCCGTCGAACGCGACCTGCCCACTGGCCGCGTCCCCCACGCGGTCGCGGATTGATTCACGAACCACCGTGCCCCATCCTCGCGATTTGTTTTTTGTCGCAAGGGTGGGAGAGCAACAAAGGAATGCACCCATGAGCCTGCTGCCCATCTTTCTCAAACTCGACGGACGCCCCGGCCTTCTGGTCGGTGCCGGCAACGTTGCGCTCGAAAAGATTGGCAGCCTGCTGAAAACCGGGGTCAAACTTCGGGTCATCGCGCCACAAGCTCATCCGGAAATCGTTCGCCTCGCCGCCGAAGGCAAACTCGAGTGGATCGAGCGCGAGTTCGTACCCCCCGATCTCGACGGAAACTTCCTCGTCATCGCCGCCACCGATGTGCCCGAAGTCAACGCCGCCGTCTATAGCGAAGCCGTGGCCCGCAACATTCCTTGCAACTCGGTCGACGACATTCCCAACTGCGATTTCTTTTTCGGATCGGTCGTCAGCCGCGGCGATTTGCAGATTGCCATTTCCACCGCAGGTGAAAGCCCCGCCTTCGCTCAGCGCCTGCGCCGCGAAATCGACGAGCAGCTTCCCGCGGATCTCAGTCCCTGGCTCGCCAACCTCGGCCAACTCCGCCGCGAAGTTCTCACCACGCATCCTCGCAGCGAAGAACGCAAGCTCCTGCTACACGAACTCGCTCATCGGCAAATTTGCGACTCGCCGACTTGCTCCACGCGCCAGCTTGCGCGTCCACCCCTCGAAGCGGACAAAGTCTTTCTGGTTGGCGCGGGCCCTGGCGATCCCGACCTGCTCACCGTCAAAGCGCTGCGCCTCATCCAATCCGCCGAAGTGATCCTGCACGACGACCTCGTCCCTCCGGAAATTCTCGACCTGGCGTCGCCGAATGCCGAAATTTTCAACGTCGGCAAGCGCTGCGGCGCGAAAAGGATCACGCAGGAAGAGATTCACGCGCTCATGATCGGCCACGCCCGCGCCCATCGCAGCGTCGTGCGCCTCAAGAGCGGCGACCCGCTCATCTTCGGCCGTGCTGCCGAAGAAATCGCCGCACTCACTGCCGCCGAAGTCGCCTTCGAAATCGTCCCCGGCATCACCGCTGGCTTCGCCGCAGCTGCTGCAGTTGGCGTCTCCCTAACGAGCCGCAACGCAGCCTCCAACGTCATCTTTTCGACAGGCCACCACGCAGCTTCACACAACAGTGCTGCGATTCCGGAACGCGAAAATGCCACGCGCGTCGTCTACATGCCTGGCCGCGATCTCAGCATGCTCGCGCTGGAGTGGCTGCAGGAAGGCCTTCCTCCCGATTTCCCGTGCGCGATCGTCTCGCGCGCTGGGCAGCCCGGCCAGCAAGTTCGATGTACCACCCTCGCCGCCCTCGGCGACGCCGCGCCCGTCCCTGCTCCCAGTCTGCTCATTGCCGGCTGGGCGGTTCGGGAATCTCCTGTAGCCGCGCAACTCGCAGCAATCGGCGTTTCGATCACAGCCTGATTCAAAACTGAACGGAGAATTCTTATGCCAGAACCCACCGCAAAGCGGCGCGGGCTCTCGCTCGACGTCTATGCCGTCGCGCTCGCGCTTCTTCTCGTCCTGCTCGTTCGCCTCAACGTCCTCCCCAACGTCAAGTGGTGAGCTCGTCCGAAATTCGCTTCATGAAAGGAGATTACAATGGCTACCGCCGCCAATTCCGCCCGCTCTCTCGCGCTCGATGAGCCGACGCATCTCGGCCGTCGCATCATCGCGCTCATTCCCGGCTTGCTCTTGCTCGCAGCCGTGGGTTACGCCGGCAAATTCATCGAGCAATCCATTGCCGCCCATACCAAGTCACACCACATCACTTTCCCCAACATTGAATATGTGTTGTGGGCCATCGTTCTCGGCCTGCTCATCTCGAACACCGTCGGTGTGCCGCGCGTCTTTCAGGCCGGCGTTGCCACCTACGAGTTCTGGCTCAAGGCAGGCATTGTCCTGCTCGGCTCGCGCTTCCTCCTCGGCGACATTCTCCACCTCGGCGGCATTTCGCTTCTGCTCGTTGCCGTCGCTCTTACACTCTCGCTCACCTTCATGCACCTGCTGGGCCGCAGTTTCAAACTCAAACCCAAGCTCACCTCGCTGCTGGCGGTCGGCTCATCCATCTGCGGAGTTTCCGCGATCATTGCCGCCAAACCCGCCATCGATGCCGACGATGAAGATGCCTCCTACGCCATCGCCGCCATCCTCGCGCTCGGCGCGATCTCGCTCTTCACCTTCCCACTTATCGGCCACTCTCTCCACCTCAGCGACAAGGCCTATGGCTTGTGGGCAGGCCTCGCTGTCGACAACACAGCCGAAGCCACGGCAGCAGGCGCGCTCTACTCCGATGCCGCCGGCAAAGTGGCCGTGCTCGCCAAGACCTCGCGTAACGCCCTCATCGGTTTCGTCGTGCTCGCCTACGCCATCTACTGGGCCTCGCGCGGCCAGGCTCAGAGCATCGGCAACAAGGCGCAATTCCTCTGGCAGAAATTTCCGAAATTTGTCTTGGGATTTCTTTTGATCTCCTTGCTGGCCACGCTCGGCATTTTCACCAAACCGCAACTCACTTCGATTGCTAATCTGTCACGCTGGGCTTTCCTGCTTACCTTCGCCGGAGTCGGCCTTCGCACCAGCTTCCGCGAATTGGGCAAACAGGGCTGGCGGCCCTTTGCCGTCGGCGCCATCGGCGAAGTTTTCATTGCCGCCGTTACGCTGGCCCTTGTCTATGGTGCCGATCGTTTCCTGCACCTATAAGTAACTTCTGAGAGATGCGTAGAAAGTTGTACGATGATTCCGATTGAGACGCTAAGGTTTCAGCGAGCGCCAAGAGCAAGAGACCCGCACGGCCCGCAAAGCCTCGGGGCAAATCGGGAGAGTTCGCATGGGGATTCTGGGAAGAAATGTTGCCTGCGGAACCGTTGTCGGCTTGACATTGTGGTTAACTGCCTGCGGCGGCGGCAAATCCAGTCCTCCGCCGCCCACAACCTACACGCTCAATGTTCAGTCGTCTAGCCCCGCGAACGGCGTCTTGATCGGATATACCGAGAATGGCAGCAACGCGAGTGTGCAGGGCACTACGCCTTTCACTATCGCGGTGGACAGCGGCACCGTAGTAATTCTTAACGCGCCTTCGCCCGCCACCGGCTCCAGCAACAAATTCTCTGCCTGGACTGGATGCTCCTCTGCCAGCAGCACTTCATGCTCAATCACGGTGAACAATAACGCGGCAGTCACGGCCGCATACACCGCCGCGCCTGCCACGACCATCAACGTTTCCCCCAACCCAGGGACCGCAATCATCGGCGGCACAGTTCAGTTCTCGGCTTCTGTTAGCCCGTCCGGCGCGCTCGCCAACTCTTTCACCTGGTCAATAGCCGCGCCTTCGGGCAGCACGCTCAGCCCTGGCACCATCACTTCTGCAGGACTTTACACCACGCCTTATCCGGCTCCTGCAACGGTCACCGTCACCGCCACCAGCACGCAAGACACGACCGTCTCCGGCAGCACGGTTGTGACGCTGAGCGCGCCGGCAGCGGCTGCCGGCCCCGCGCTCACGGTCGACGCAGGCAATCAGACCCATGCCATCGATCCGCTCATCTATGGCATGAACGCCTATACGCTTAGCACAACTACGGCGCAAGCTGCCAACATCACCATCGATCGTTGGGGCGGTGACGCTTCCTCGCGCTACAACTATGTGCTCGACGTGACCAACGCTGCCTCAGACTGGTACTTCGAAAATTCCGTACAGGGAACAGGCCAGCAGGCAACCAGCGCCTTCAACGCCGAAGTGGCCAAGGACGAGACCGTCGGCGCAAAAACCATGGGCACCGTTCCGGTTCTCGGCTTCGTCGCCAAAAACGGCACTTCCTGCAGCTTCCCCAAGTCCACCTATCCTACGCAAACTGGATTCGATCCATACGGTGGAGCCTGCGGGAATGGCGTCTACCCGCAGGGAACCAACGGTTGCACCAACTCCGGTGGCTGCAACATCACCGGCATCGACCCCGCAACGACCAGCACGGCCGTTGACTCCACCTGGGGCGGCAATTGGGTCGGCTATCTGGTCGGCAATTTCGGCACCGCCGCTTCAGGAGGCGTCGCGGTTTACGACCTCGACAACGAGCCTGCTTGGTGGGACGCCGTCCATCGCGACGTGCACCCCTCGCCATCCACCTACGACGAAGTCACCAACAACGGCATTGCCGCGGCCAACGCAATCAAGACTGCGGACCCCACCGCCGAAGTCAGCGGCCCTGTGGTCGACTATTGGTGGAATTATTTCTACTCGAAGAAAGACATCGAGTCCGGCTGGAGTTCCGGCTCACCCTGCTGGCAGCCCTGGTCTAATCCCGTGGACCGCAACGCACACAGCGGCAAGCCATTCATTGAGTATTACCTGCAACAATTCAAAGCCGCGGAAACCGCTTACGGCAAGCGACTCCTCGATTACGTCGACCTGCATACTTATTTCGTCGCCTCCTACAACGGGGCCTCGTTAGGATTTGCAACCGCCGGCGACACCGGCGCGCAGCAGGCGCGACTTAACTCGACGAGGGTCTTTTGGGATCCTACCTACACCGATCCCAATTATCCGCAGCCCAACTACTCTACCGACTCAAATTACACAGCCAATTGCAACGTCCCTTTGCAAGCGCCGCAAGTAATTCCCACGATGCGCAACTGGATCAGCGCGGACTATCCCGGCACCAAGCTGGCCATCACCGAATACAACTGGGGCGGCCAGGAACACATCAACGGCGCCCTTGCGCAGGCTGACATCCTGGGAATCTTTGGCCGCGAGGGCCTCGACATCGGCACACTCTGGGGCCCGCCCGATCCGACTACGCAGGTGCCGGGCCTCATGGCCTTCGAAGTCTTTCGCAATTACGACGGCGCCAAATCCACTTTTGGGAATCAGGCGCTATCGTCCACCAGCTCTGACCAATCGAAGCTCGCTGTCTACGGCGCGCTGCGCACTTCAGACAATTCCGTGACCCTCATCGTGATCAACAAAACATTCGGTGACCTGAGCACAACTCTATCTCTCGAAAACTTCTCCCCGAACGGAACCGCCAAGGCGTACCTGTACAGCCCCGCCAACTTGGCTGCCATTGTTGCGCAACCCGCAATCACCGTCACACCGCCCTCAGGTAGCGGAACCACAAGCACCATCGCAACCACGTTTCCGGCGCAATCGATCACCGTCCTGATCGCGCCCTAGCTCTGAGTAATTCCTACGCGCTGTTCTTCCTGTCGGCAAGGAACGCGGTCGCGTCCGCTCGCCCGTTCCGTGACCTTTATACTGAGATGTTTGCCACTTACATTGCGAACGGGCCCGCACTTGGCCCGTCTCTCATCGATGTGTCTTTATCGTTGGGGGCTAGGGAGCATGCGTTGGCTCAGGCGGAAATCGGCATCATCGGCGGCAGTGGACTGTACTCCATGCCCGGCTTCACCAACGTTCACGAGGAGAGCATCGAAACGCCCTTCGGACCGCCCTCGGATCCGTTCGTTCTAGGTGAGTTGGAGGGGCGCAAGGTTGCCTTCCTCGCGCGACACGGCCGCGGCCATCGCATTCTGCCATCCGAGCTGAACTTCCGCGCCAATATCTACGCCTTCAAGAAACTTGGCGTCGAGCGCATCCTTTCTGTCTCGGCTGTCGGCTCTCTCAAAGAAGAGCACAAGCCGACCGACTTCGTCATTCCTGATCAATTCATCGATCGCACCTTCCATCGCGTCTCCACTTTTTTTGGCGACGGCATCGTGGGCCATGTTGCATTCGGCGACCCGGTTTGCGCCACTGTCGCCGGTGCCGCAGCAAAGGCCTGCGCCTCAGTGGGCGTCGTCGGCAAGCTTGGCGGCACCTACGTCTGCATGGAAGGCCCGCAGTTTTCCACCAAGGCTGAGTCGCATCTCTATCGCAGTTGGGGAGCCGATGTGATTGGCATGACCAACTTGCAGGAAGCCAAGCTGGCGCGCGAGGCCGAGATATGCTATGCCACGGTCGCCATGGTCACCGACTACGATTGCTGGCGTGAAGGCCATGATTCTGTCACCATCGAGGAGATCGTTGCCGTGCTTCACAAAAACGCCGACAACGCATGCAAGGTTGTGAAGGCCGCAGTCGCAGCGATGCCCACAGAACGTAATTGCGCCTGCGCCTCCGCGGCGAAATTTGCTGTGCTCACGCAGGCCGATGCCATTCCTGCTGCGACCAAAGAAAAACTCAAGCTGCTGTTCGGCAAATACCACGGCTGGTAGCCATCTGCTAACTCGCCAACTAAAAACCTCGAAAGGATCAAGAATGACAATTACCGTAGTGGGCAGCGTCGCTTTCGATACAGTTGAAACCCCTTCCGGGCGCCGAGAGCGCTGCCTGGCTGGCGCGGCAACGTACTTTTCCCTGGCCGCCAGCTTTTTCACACAAGTACGCGTCATCGCGGTCGTGGGTGAAGACTTCAGCCCCGCGGAAGAAGCGGTCTTCAACGCACGCGGCATCGACATCCGCGGCATCGAGCGCGCTGCCGGCAAGACATTTTTCTGGCAGGGCTCCTACCTCGAAAACCTGAACGAAGCCAAGACTCTGCAAACCGACCTTAACGTTTTTGCAGGATTTGAACCAAAAGTTCCTGACGCCTACCGCGACTCGGAGTTCCTATTTCTCGCCAACATCGACCCGGTGCTTCAACGCCGCGTCCGCGAGGCAACGCCGCAGGCAAAACTCGTGGCTGGCGACACCATGAATTATTGGATCAAGGATCACAAGCCTGCGCTGCTCGAAGTGTTAAAGGGCCTCGACATTCTGCTCATCAACGACACAGAAACGCGCATGATTGCCGGTAACAACAACCTTGTGCAGGCAGCCCGTGCCGTCATGGACCTGGGGCCGCGTATGCTGGTCGTCAAGCACGGCGAATACGGCGCGACGCTCTTCCACAAGGCCCTACCCGGCGCGAAGGAGTCCCGCACATTTAAGACACCGGCCTTCCCGCTCGAGCAAGTCACCGACCCGACGGGTGCGGGCGACAGCTTCGCGGGCGGCTTCTTCGGCTATCTCGCCTCGCAGCCTGAACTCACTCCAGGCACCTTTCGACGCGCCATGTTCTACGGTTCCGTCATGGGTTCGTTTACCGTAGAGCGCTTTGGCACCGACCGCCTCCAGGCCCTCACCCGCGAAGAAATCGACCACCGCTTCAACCTTTTCCGCGAGTTGACCCACCTTGACTGAACCGACATTTCGCCGCGCGGAAGGCCTCATCGTCATGGCCTCTTGCGCGGCGGTGTCGGCGGCGGCGATTACTTGGAGCTGGCAGCACGGCGCATTACTAAACTATGGCGATGCAGTCGCCCATCTGCACATCGCACGCCGTGTCTTCGATTCGCAGAATCCCGGCTTCAGGCAGCTTGGCTCCGTCTGGCTGCCCTTGCCGCACCTGCTACTAATGCCCTTTGTCGCGGTCTACAGCTGGTGGGCTAACGGCGTTGCCGGCGCCATTCCATCAGCTTTGGCCTACCTTGCCGGGTGTCTCGGAGTCTACCGGCTCGCGCGCCATTGGCTGCCCGTCGCCGCATCGGCCGTGGCGTTGGCGTTTTTCGCAATCAATCCCAATCTGCTCTACTTGCAGACCACGGCCATGACCGAGCCGTTGTTCCTCTGCGAACTGATCTGGGCAATTGTCTGGCTTGTTGAGTGGCGGGCTTCTCTCGATACCCATCCGCATCGTTGCGCCCGGCTCCTTTGGCAGATTGCCGCGGTGTTGGATGCTGCGGTCTTCACGCGCTACGACGGCTGGATCCTCGCACTGCTCGCATGGACCGCGATCGGAATTGTGCTGCTGCGCCGTGGTCAACTGCGCTCACGCACGTTCTGGCTTGCCAGCATTGCAGTCCTGGCGGCCCCTGCCGCGTGGCTTGGATACAACGCCTTCGTCTTCGGCGATTGGCTCGATTTCGCTCGCGGCCCTTACTCGGCCAAAGCCATTGAGATTCGCACCGCATCACCCGGATCGGGCCCTCCGCATCCGGGGTGGCACGATCCGTGGGTCTCGCTCATTTTCTTCGGCAAGACCGCCGAACTGGATGCGGCGGCTGAACTGTGGGGCACGCGTCTACTTGTTCTGAGCCTTCTCGGCATCGTCTTCGCCTGGCTCACTGCGCGCCGCCGCGCCTTCTGGTGGACGCTTCTTCTTTGGCTGCCGCTTCCCTTCTACGCCTACTCCATCGCGTACGGCTCTGTGCCCATCTTCCTGCCCAAGTGGTGGCCGCACTCCTGGTACAACACACGCTACGGCATGGAGTTGTTGCCGGCTTTCGCACTGAGCCTCGGGTTCGTGGCATCTTTCATCCTGGGCGCGGTGCGGGAGTTCAAAGCACAATGGACAAAATACGCCGCCACACTGCTCTTCGCACTCATTGTGTGGAATGCGTGGAAGGTCGTGGCCGAGAAGCCCCTGACCTACATCGAGGGCGTCAAGAACATCGAGGCGCGGCGCCCACTGGAGGAACAGATACCTCCACTCCTTCGATCGCTTCTAGCTACGCGGCCCGGGGGCCTGGTGCTGATGAAGACGTCGGTCTACCCGAACCTTGTCGCGTTCACGGGAGTTCCGCTTCGTCAAACCATCAATGAGGGCGATGGTCCGCTCTACAGTTCGGCTCTATCCGATCCCGGTGCCCACGCGGCGATTGTGGTTGCGTTCGCTGGCGACGACGTCGATCAGGCCGTCCGCGCGCATCCTGCCGGCCTTACGGTTGTCGGACGCTTCACAGCTCCTGGACAGCCTCTCGGCACGGTTTACGTCTCCGATACCCGATCACTCAACAACAAGCCTTAGCGGTGATAGCATCGGGCAAGGAAATCCAATGAGCATGATCGTCACACATTTCGCGCAGCCCTTCAGCTTCAACTGGCTTGAGCAGATGGTCGTGGTCAACGGCGCTGTGGGCCGACTGCTCCTGGCCTGCCTGTTGGGCGGACTTATTGGACTCGAGCGCGAGATTCACCTCAGGCCCGCGGGCATCCGCACCAACCTGTTGATCTGCATGGGCGCCTCGTTCTTCACGCTTCTCTCTGCGGTGCTGGCAGGCGACGCCAGCCCGAATAAAGGACAAGTCGCTTCCAATATCGTTCAAGGCATTGGCTTCCTTGGCGCCGGCCTCATCCTCCATAACCGCAGCCGCGTCAGCGGTCTGGCCAGTGCGGCGAGCATCTGGGCGGTCGCTTCCATCGGGATGGCATGCGGCGCAGGTTTGTACGCGGCCGCCGCCGTGGCAACCCTCATAGTCATCCTCGCCATGGAACTGGTGGGATTCGTCGAGCGCCGCGCAAACCTCAAAATGTACACCGTCACGTACGAGGCCAGGGGCAGCGATCAACTACGCATACTCCAGTCGATTCTTGACGCCATGGATAAGGTTGGAAAGCGCCTGGCCGACATCGAGACCAGCACGATCGGCGAGTTGCAGCGCGTGAGCTTTCCGCTGAATGCAACCAGCCGCCAGCACCAGCGTTTGCAGAATCAGCTCAAAGCCGAACCCGGCATCAACAACCTGTTTACCTTCCGCGATCCGGAGGAAGATTGATCTCCTTCACCAAGGCTCATGCCTGCGGCAACGATTTTCTCATCGTCACCGAAGACGCCGCCGCAGGCTACGATTGGGCCGCTTTGACACGACGCCTCTGTGCGCGCAACACCAGCATCGGCGCCGACGGAATCGAATTCTTCGGTTGGACGGGTCCCCTATCGGGACGTATCCGCCTGCACAACGCCGACGGCTCCATCGCCGAAATCAGCGGTAACGGCACGCGCTGCGTCGCTGCATGGATGGCCGAGGTGAGCAGCGCAAAACCCGGAGATGAACTAAAAATCGAAACCGACGCCGGCATGCGCGTTTGCCGTATCGATGCACTCAGCACATCCGGCGAATTTACTGTGCAGGTGACGACGGGCATGGGGATTCCCACCTTTGCACCGCGCACCGTCACTATGCCTGCCGGTGCTCAGGTAGCAGGAGTGGAAGTCTCCACCGGGAATCCGCATTTTGTCGTTGTCGTCGATAGCTCCGAATTTAAAGTGGCTGGGCAGAGCTGGCAGAGCGCCGGGCAACAGATATGCTTCCTGCCTGATTTCGCTTATCAGACCAACGTCGAATTCGTTCGCATCGTAAGCCCCGCTGAAATCGAGATACGCATTTTCGAGCGCGGCGTCGGTCCCACTACATCGTCAGGAACCGGTAGCTCGGCCTCGGCCACGGCCGCGCTTGCGCTTCACGGATGTCAATCACCGCTAACCGTCGTCGCACCCGGTGGTGCACAAACCGTCGCATGGGGCGGACCAGGAACGGAGCTCTTTCTCACTGGCCCTGCATCCCTCATCGCACGCGGAGAGGCTTGGTAGCAATGGCCACACCTTCTCCATCCCAACTCATCCAACTCGCACCAGTGCCGCAAGGCGCGGCTATCAGCGTGCTCTCTCCAGCATCGTTTGCGAATTCCGATCGCTTCGATCGAGGACTTGCTGGACTGCGCACAATTGGCTTCGCGCCCCGAGTCGGGGCAAACACCCAGACCCGCGGTCCGCTCTTCTTTGCCGGCACACCGCAGCAGCGCCTCGCCGATCTGCACGCGGCTTTCGCCGATCCTGAAACTGCGATAGTAGCCTGTGTGCGCGGCGGTTACGGATCCAACTATTTGCTGGGCGGCCTCGACCTGGACCTGCTGCGCGCTCATCCCAAGCCATTCTTCGCTTATAGCGATCTGACCGGGATTCAGCTCTACCTGCTTGACCGGCTCGGATTGCCTGTCTTTCACGGCCCCATGGTGGCTGCGGACTTTGCACTCAATGATGGCGTGGATCTCGCAAGCTTTCAATCCGCACTCGCTGGCAAAACTTATTCGGTAGGAGCGGCAGAAGGCATGCGGACCCTCAAGCCCGGCACAGCGCAAGGCACTCTGTACGGTGGGTGTCTCAGCATCCTGGTCTCTCTCCTCGGTACGAAGTGGGAACCAAGCACCGAGGGCAAACTGCTCTTTCTCGAAGACACTGGGGCCAAGCCATATCAGATTGACCGCATGCTCTGGCAGTTGCGCGCAGCTGGAAAGCTTGAAGGCACGCGCGGCGTTATCTTCGGCGAAATGCTCGATTGTGCTTCGCCGGGTGCGCCTGCTGACCTTCTGGATGACGTGATCCGTAATGCATTCCGCGATCTTGAGATTCCCATCGCAGCCGGCCTGCGCAGTGGCCACGTTTCGCACCGCAATGTCACGTTGACATTCGGCGTCGAAAGCGAACTCGATGCAGGCGTCGATCCCACACTGCACCTTTTGCAGCCGGCGGTGACTGCATGACTTCAACCCCGCGTCACATTCACCTTATCGGTATTTGCGGTACAGCAATGGCCTCGCTCGCCGGCCTTCTTCAACTGCAAGGTCACCGCATTACTGGATCCGACAAGGCTGCCTATCCGCCCATGAGTGATTTACTGCGGTTGCTGGGCATTCCAATTCTCGAACCCTACGCCGAATCAAACCTCGATCTGGTACCCGACCTCGTTGTTGTGGGCAACGCTCTTTCGCGCGGCAACGCTGAAATTGAGCGCGTTCTCGATGAGCGCATTCCTTTCACGTCCATGTCGGCGTTGCTGCACGAGGAGTTTCTCGCCGGCCGTGAGTCGCTTGTAGTCGCCGGGACGCACGGAAAGACCACGACCACCAGCATGCTGGCCTGGATCTACCAGTTCGCCTCTGCCATTGCTCCCGAGCGGGAGCCATCCTTCCTCATCGGCGGAGTAGCGGAGAACTTCGGCACCAGCTTTCAGCTTCGCCCTACCCGCACATTCATTATTGAGGGTGACGAGTACGACACCGCTTTCTTTGACAAGGGACCGAAATTCCTCCACTACTTCCCTGACGCGCTGATCCTAACCCACGTTGAATTCGACCACGCAGATATCTATGCCGATCTCGATGCAGTCAAGGTCGCTTTCAAGCGCCTCGTGAATCTGGTGCCGCGTCGCGGGCTGATCGTTGCTTACGACGGCAGCGCTAACGTTTCAGAGTGCATAGCGAATGCATTTGGCCGTGTCGAGCGCTATGGCTTTACCTCCGAGGCCGATTGGCAACTCCGCAATCTTCGTCATGAGAACGGATTGACCCGCTGGGAAGTCTGGCACCAGGGCTCTCTCTGGGCCCAACTCGAAATGCAGCTTGCGGGCGAGCACAACGCGCTGAATGCCACGGCAGCAGCGGCTCTCGCAGCCGCGCAGGGCCTCGCCCAAGAGGCCATCGTCGCGGCGCTGGCAAGCTTTAAGAGCGTCAAGCGCCGTCTCGAAGTCCGCGACGTCATTGACGGCATCACGATCATCGACGACTTCGCGCATCATCCCACGGCGATTCGTGAGACTCTCCGCGCGCTGCGCTCCGTCTATCCGCAATCGCGCCTGTGGGCCGTACTCGAACCTCGCTCCAATACACTGCGCCGCAAAGTGCTCGAACACGATCTTGTCGAGAGCCTTCGTCTTGCCGATCGCGTGATCCTCGCCGGCGTCTACCAGCAGCAACGCATTCCGGATGCCGAACGGCTGCATCCTGAAGATGTCGTCGATGCACTCAACGCCGCCGGAACACCCGCCGAGCTTCATCCCGGAGCCGAGGCGATCGTCGATTGCCTTGTGCCCCAACTTCGATCGGGCGATGTGGTTGCGATTCTTTCCAATGGTGGATTTGAAGGCATTTATGAAAAGCTGCCTGCACGACTCAACCAACATCGCGCCGGCGTGAAGTGATTCGAATGATCGCATCCCTCACATTACTTGCAACTATCATCGTGTGCGGCGCACCGGCTGCTCTTCTCTTCATTCCCTGGGCGCTGATCACGGGCAATGCCACTCCGCTCTACAACGCATCGATTTGGATTGTGCGCACCGGATTTCGTCTCGCGGGAATTGGCGTCGAGACGACCGGTGCCGAGAATGTTCCGGCAAATACCGCCTGCATTTTCATGTCAAACCACGTCTCCAATCTCGATCCTCCTGCGCTGCTCCCTCGTATCCCGGGTCGGACCTCGGCATTTCTAAAGCGCTCGCTGATGAAAATTCCGGTGCTCGGCTACGGCATGAAGCTTGGAGATTTCGTTCCGGTAGACCGCGATGGCCGTGTGGAAAGCGCGGTGGAAAGCGTTCGCGCAGCGCAGCAGGTTCTGCGGAAGGGATTGCACATCACTACATTTGTTGAAGGCACGCGTTCTCGCGATGGCCGCCTGTTGCCCTTCAAGAAAGGCCCGTTCTATCTCGCGATGGAAGCGGGTGCGCCTTGTATCCCCGTCTCAATTCATGGCACGGAGACCATGATGGCCAAAGGGAGTCTTCGCATCAAGCCTGGCAAGGTGCACATCGCCTTTCACCCGCCGCTCAACCCTGGCAGTTTTGCCTCGCGCAACGAACTGATGGCGGCAGTGCGGGAGTCCATTAATTCAGGCCTGCCTGAATGGATGCGCAACTAACGCTCTAGGGCATCAGCACGGCATTATAGCCGTCGTTAAGCAGTTTTTGGCTCATCGCACTTGCGTCGCTCCGACTTGCAAATGGACCGATCTGGACATGAATCAAATTGTCTCCCGGAACGTGTCGCGCTGCTACTGTGTATCCACGCTTGCGCAGGGCATTCATCAGCACATCCGCATCTTCTGAGTGAGAAACCGCCGCAATCTGAACCATTGTCCCCGCACCTGGCGACGGCTGCGCACTGCTCGGTGCTTTGATAGGCTGAGCTGCGGCAACAACGGGCAACGCGGGTTTCACCATCGCCTTATTGTCGTTCGCGCTGGGGTTTGCAGCTGCGGGCAGCGCGGACGAAGTCAATGGATTTGCCGGCGTAGTCCCATCTGCCGGAGCATCCTGAGACGTTTCCGCAATCTGAACCTGGGGCACTGTCTCGACAGGCATCGTGCCCTTGGCCGGTGGCTTCGACAACGACCCTGCACCTTGCGCGGTGAGGGTTTGTCCCATCGCTGAATCAGTTCCTGCGACGGAAGAAGGCGCGGCATTGTGCCGTCCTACCGTATATCCCACTCCAAAGCACAATCCGCAAAGCAGCACGAGCCCGCACAAAAGGCCGAGTAACATCGCCGGCCCCAGTGTCAGCTCGGTATCCTGCCTCGGGGCCGTCGCTTCGAATTCCTCTTCGGGATCGCCTCTCAGCATGCGCTCTTACTTTTGTCCATCAGCAGCGGCCTTGGCCGATGCTCCCATCTTATTCAATAGGGAGAGCAATTCCATGGGCAATGGGAAAACGATGGTGGTGTTCTTCTCTACGCCGATCTCGGTCAGCGTCTGCAAATAACGCAGTTGCAGTGTAATGGGCTCGGTGGCCAGAAGCGCCGCGGCATCCACCAGCTTTTGTGCGGCATTGAATTCACCTTCTGCGTGAATGATCTTCGACCGCTTTTCGCGCTCTGCTTCTGCCTGTTTGGCCATTGCGCGCAACATTTGTTCAGGAAGGTCCACCTGCTTTACTTCGACGGAAATCACCTTCACACCGAATGGCTCGGTCCGCTGATCGATGATCGTCTGAATCCGCAGATTGAGCTTGTCCCTGTGGCTCAGAAGTTCGTCCAGTTCGACCTCGCCCAGCACCGATCGCAGCGTGGTTTGTGCAAATTGCGATGTCTGATACACGTAGTTGGCCACTTTGATTGCGGCGGCGTTGGGATCCACAACATACAGTGTCACGACCGCATTGACTTTAATGGTGACGTTGTCGCGCGTGATCACATCCTGCGGCGGAACCTCTAGCACATCCTGGCGTAGTGAGATACGCACCATCTGGTCCAGAGGCCTGAAAACGAAGATGATGCCAGGACCCTTGGGGGGCGTCAGCGCACGACCCAGCCGAAAAATCACTGCGCGTTCATAATCGCGGAGGATCTTGATGGAGTTCAAAAGATAGAGAAGCGCAATGGCAACAATGACGAGAATCGGGATCGGCAGTTCGGACATGGAAGTTCCCTCATGCGGCCTCACAGACACAACTTTGTCGGTGGGCCACTCAGCAGGGATTGTACTCCTGGAGGCGTTCTCGTCGCTGCCTACGCGGTCTTCGCTGACACACTGGATGTGTCAGCAGGCGCTACGTGAAGCAGATATTGCTCGTGCCCCACGACGCGCAGCCGCGCCCCTTTCAGGATCGGTTCACTGGCGACGGCGCGCCAGATCTCTCCCTCTACCAGGACGTGGCCTTCCGGCGTTAGTGGCTCCATGGCCGAAGCGACGCTGCCGACCAGTGCATCCGCGCCCAGGCGCACTTTTCTGCGACGCGCACGTATGGCCAGCCGCACCAGGAATACTGTGATGCCTCCGAACCCGGCGCTGACCGCGATCGCCACCCACGGGCTGATGGCCATTTCCGGTACCGGCGCTGCCACGAGGGTAAGAGTTCCGAACATCAGGCACACGATGCCGGCAATTGCCAGCGCACCGTGACCTCCGAACTTGGCCTCGAGCGCCATCAGAACAATAGCCCCGATCAATAGAAGCACCGCAGTGTAGCGGATGGGCAGCAGGTCCAGCCCGAAGATGCCCAACAACACCATTAGCGTACCCAGAGCACCGGGCACAATGGTGCCTGGAGTATTGAATTCGAGATAGATCAACAGTGCGCCGGCCACCAGCAGCAGCAAAGCGATATTAGGATTGACCAGCCACCCCAGCAGTTCCTCGCGCAGCGTCGGGCGCACTGTTTCAATGCGGGCGCCAGCCAGGTGCAAGGTCAGCTTCGATCCGTCAAACCGCGTGATCTCGCGGCCATTCAATTGCGAAAGCAATTGCGCGTCGCTTGTCGCGGTTAGATCGATCAGGTGCTGCGTCAGCGCCTCTTCAGCGGTGTAGGAGTGGGATGAAGCGACTGCGGCGATCGCGGCATCGGAGTTCCGATTGCGGCGTGTCACGTACGAACGCAGGAACGCCTCTGCGTCGTTCTCTACCTTCTGCATTTCAGTTTCGTCCGGCTTGCCGCCTGCAAACACCACATGCGCGGCGCCCGCTTCTGTTCCCGGCGCCATCGCGGCTACATCGGCTGCCTCCAGCAGGAAGAACCCCGCTGAACCGGCCCGCGCACCCGACGGTCCCACATACACGATCACGGGTACTCGCGAGCCGAGAATCGCCCCGGCCATGGAGCGCATCGAGTCCACCAGGCCACCGGGCGTATCCATCTCGATCAGCAGGGCCGCGGCTCCATCGGAATTTGCCTGCGCTAACGCCCGCTCCAGCATGCTGGCGCTCACTGGTTGAATCGTGTCCTTCAGAACAATCTTTTCGACCAGGGGCTGTTGTGCAGCTACCGAAACCGCCCAGCCGAAGACCAATCCGAGGGCCGTAATCAGCCCAACCGCCGTACTAAATCGTAACCGCAACGTGCTCTCGTGGTGAAGCATGGCCTGCCCCCGCTCGACTTGCACCGGGCCCTATTGACTTCGACCTGACTTCAATGCAATCTGCCGCTTTAAATCCTGCGCTCCCTTGCTTGCGGGGTCAAGCTGAATGGCCTGGCCCACGTCCTTCTGCGCCTCGTCCAGATGACCTGCCGCGAGATCAAGCCGGCCCAGAACGAGATACGCGTCGGAAGAGGGTTTCAGTTCCAGGGCTGCCTGAGCCTCCGCACGCGCCGCGGACGGGTCGCCGGTACGCTCCCGCACTTCAGCGAGCCCGGTGTGCGCCTGGGCCAGCGACCCATCGGCCACCACGGAGTACTGGTACAAGCGCTCAGCTTCAAGCAGCAACCCTCTATCCAGGAAGTCCTTCGCCTGGCTGGCTAATTTCACCGCCCGCTCGTGAGGACTCAACGCATCCAGCCGGGATCGATCCATCTGATCCATCATGACCGCAGCCTGGCGAAATGCCGCCGCATCAAACGTGCGCACAATCCGTTCTAGCGGATCGGCGTTCGTTTCCGGTCCCCCAGCCTGATCGACGCCGCCCGGCGCAGCGTTTGCAGCCGAAGCAGGTCTCTTCCATTCCTTTTGCAGGTCCTGCGCTTCGCTGTCGTTGGGGTGCAGCTTCAAGCACTGACCCAATTCCGCTAGCGCCGGCGCGGTAGATCCCCGTCTTTCGAGGCTCACGGCCAGGTTGAAGTGGTAATCCGCGACATTGGGGTCCGCGGTCTCAGCCGCTATAAACAGGGCGCTTCCATCGTGTCCCTGGCGGCTTACTGCCACTCCCTCGTTATTCAGCACTTCCGCCAACGGAAGCACGTTCGCCACCGCGCCGAACGCCTTCTCGGCCTCAGGATAAGTACCTGAAAACAGTAGCGAGAGGCCGCGATAGAAGCCAGCCTCGAGTGCATCGGGATCGTTGCGGTCGACCTTGGCGAATGCCGTGGCCGCCTCTTCGTATTGCTGGCCGGCGTAGTCTTCGCGGCCCAGCGCCATCCACGCCGGACTGAAAGCCGGGCTTAGCGTCACCGCCTGGTTGAGGTGCCGCAGCCGTTCTGCATGATCGGGCTCGGTAATTCCGCGAACGTATTGTTCAAAGGCGTCGAGGCGCACACCTTTGCCGGCAGCGACAAATGTCTCCTCTGCCACATTGAAGCCCGGCTCCATGACTCGGGTCAGCTTCCAGGCCAGGGAGTCGAACACGGCCATCATGTTATGCATCTCGCCCCGCGCCGTCACCGTCGGGCTCATGCGTAGATGGGGCACGTCGACCACTTGCGCCTCGGCCACTATGTTGGACCCATCCATTAGAAAGCTGCCTACAACGATTGAATCGGCATCGAGCGTCTGCGCAAGTTTGAGCGAACTTGCCCGCGAAGGATGGAACGCCGCCGGCAACCCGAGATGGTCGAGGGCGTAGAGACGGTCTTCGCGGCGCATCGGCGTGAAGCCGGCAGAGGCAAAGCGGTTGCTCAGAATCTCCGGCGCAGCCTCGCGAATCCACTCCAGGCTGGGCTGACCGCTGCGGTTCTCGAAAGGCAACACCAGCAGTATCTGGCCTCGGCCTGCGTTGGAGGCATCCTGGCCTGGCACGGGGCCTGCCTGTGCATGGGCGTGCAGGCTCGGGAAGAATCCAGGAATCAGTGCCAGCCCGATGACGGCTCGCACCGCGCATCCCATGGATCTGCGTATTGATGAATGAAGAACCACGACAAGGCTGATTATAGGTTGTTCGCCTTATTCAAGTGGGCAGCGATGCGCCGTCACCGGACTGGAGGTCCCTCGCGAAGCACTGGCGGCTGCGGCTGCGCGGACGCCTCAATCTGCCGGTTAAAACGAAGCAGCGCAACCCACATGGCATGGTTTTCTTTCTGCCAGACCAACGTACCGTGCAGCCGCAGAGCAATCGCCTCAGGCGGCAGATCGTGATGCAGGCCGAAGTATTGCTCATCCAGTGCTTCGCTCTTTGGGCCCATGCTGAGCGGCAGCGAAGGTGGATCGTACTTGGTTGAAAAAACCAGAGCCGCGGAATATTTTTCCGGCTCGGCGGCCGCTCGATCAATTTGCCCGCTCGTGAAGTCTTCGAGCCGATAGACCTCGTAGGGCTCCTTCACGTAACCAAGTTCCGGCCGTGACAGTTCGTCCGTCACAGGCCAAGCCGAAAGCACGGTCGCGCCACGATAATGCGCGTTCAATTGCGCGATGCCCGCAATATGCATTCGGACCACGCGCGCATATTCGAGATTGTCTTCAGGCGCGAAGCGATACGGAGGATTGATGAACAGACCGGCAACAAAGGCCGCTGCAGAAAAAACGGCGAGCGCCTGCCAATACGGAACCCGGCGGTAAAACGTCGACACTGCGACGAGCAGCACCAACGGATACATGGGTAATAGATAGCGCGTGAGCAGCGCCCCGCCGAGGACGCTGAAGAGCACGGCGTTTACCAAAAGCACGCAGAAAATCCGGAGCAATGCAGTTTTGCTGATGGCCGGGCGTTCGTGGCCTTCGGAATCCATGCGCGGTTGCAACATCATTGCCGCGATCGTCATCAGCACCGGCACAAAAAGATTCATGTGCGCAGTCAAGTGGAGAATTCGATGTCCAAACGCAGCCAGCATGCGCACCGGCGTCATGTTCGCCTCGGCGTTGTAGCGCAGGAACTCGGGATTTCCGAAGACAAACCCAGTTTTTGCATAATGCCACGCGTACCAGGCGACCAGTGGCAGAATGCTCGCAGCGAGCCATGCGCTCTCGCGGAACCAGCGACCGCGGGCCGGCGCGGGTCTCCGCAGCGCTGTTATGACACTCAGCACTGCCAGAGTGATTGGAATGACGATTGCTGTCTCTTTGCAGAGCGCCGCAGCCACGAACCACAGCATGGCCCGGACGGGCCTGCGATCGCGATCGGGCAACGCGTACACGAGGCCCCAGAGCGTGCAAGCGGCCGCAAAAATGTCCGCGTGGGCCAGCGTGCTTTGCGCAAACCAGATGGGATAGAGGCCGGTGAGCACGACGGCCCAGAAGGCTACCATCGCCGAACTCGACAGCCGCAGCGCAAGACGCCAAACGGCCAACAGGCCCAGTGCCGCGACCATCAACACGGCCTCGCGCGTGACCTCAGGATAAAAACCGGAGGCCTTCCACCACAGCGCCAGATAAATGCTGGGCAATGGCGGGTGCGCATTGCTTAGTGTTGTGATCGGGATCAGCGAGCCGGTGCGAAAGAAATCCCACGCTGCGGGAATGTAGTACCCAGCCTCGTCCCAGTAGTAGGGCAGGCGCATCAGTGCAAAGTGGCTCACATAGAGCGCCACAAAGATCACCGGGAAAATCATCCAGGTGGGAAACGGCGCGTCCAACCGCGGCTCGAGGAATTTTCTCCTGCGCAGGCGTTTTTTCATGGAGTCGAGCGACTGTCTCCGACGGCTAATTCACCGGTCCCTGGGGAAAATTCTGCCCCTGCGGCTCAAGATTGAGCGTGCCAAACGCCTGCTCGTATTGGGCAAGATTCTGGCCGAGCACGTTCCACAGCGCCTTGGCCTGCTGCGGGCTCAGGAAGATGGCCTGATGATTGCGGATCGTCACCTGGTCGGGACTTTCGCTCGAAGCCAGACCAAATACAAGCTGAAAATCCCACACGCTCACGCGCACCTGCACGCTGTTGGCATAGGACTCCCGGTAGTCTGCGGTCTGGGCAAGGTTCAATTGGGGCTGTTGCGGTGTAGGGCTCATGGTTTCACCAGATTACTCTGGCGAGCCGAATCCGTCTGCCCCGTCTCTGGCGGGTATGTGAATTATTAGCCCCAAGAGTTGGTGCGGAAGGCGGGACTTGAACCCGCAAGCCTTGCGGCGCTAGCTCCTAAGGCTAGTGTGTTTGCCATTTCACCACTTCCGCACTGTACGGCAACTGGGCCAACTGCCCCTGTTTCAGTGTAAGTTCACCTTCCTCGCATGGCAATATGGCCCATTGGCGAGACGACGAAAAGCTCAGGTTTGCCTACCCCGGCACCTCTTTGAATTATCCTTACCAGTTCTTCGGTAGCGGCATTCTTTCCGTTTACCGCGGTAGGGGTCCCGATGCACCTACGACACCGTTACTGCAAATTTCTCTCGGCATTCATTTTCGTGATCATCGCCGCTACGGCGATCGCACAGTCGCCCCACATCGACAAAATCGACCCGCCTGATTGGTGGATAACGTTTTCCGATCCAATGCTTCTGATCCACGGCACTGGCTTTGCGGACGCCAAGTTCTCAATCCAATCCAACGGTGTGAAGTTGACGCGGACCAAGACGACTCCCAATGGTCATTGGGCGTTTCTGTGGCTAACAACCGAGCATGCCCAACCGCAACCCATCACGATCTTCGCTGTCAACAAGTTCGGGCAGGCTTCGGCGCCGTTTGAACTCCACGCTCGGAATGCAAACATCGCGGCGCATGCCGGATTCGCGCCGCGGGACGTGATCTACCTGGTGATGACTGACCGCTTTGCCGATGGCAACCCTGCCAACGATCAACCCGGATACGACCGCGCCGCGCCGCGCGGATGGCATGGTGGTGACTTCACAGGTATCGACAAGCATCTCGACTATCTGAGCGATCTCGGCATTACCGCGTTATGGACTACACCCGTGGCATCGAACGACGGTATGACTGACTCGTATCACGGCTACGCGGCTACGGACCTCTACGCAGTCGATCCCCACTTCGGCACGCTGGAAGACTACAGGAATCTCTCCGCCGACCTGCACGCGCGTCATATGAAACTCATTCTTGATCTCGTGCCCAATCACATTGGCGTTCATCACCCCTGGGTTGATGACCCACCCGCACCTGAATGGCTCCACGGCACGGCCGCATCGCACCCCACGATCGCCTACGACTTCAACCAACTGACCGACTCCCATGCACCACCGTCCGCCTGGCGGCCGATTACAGACGGTTGGTTCACCGACGCCATGCCCGACCTCAACCAGTCAAACCCGCTGGTCGCGCGCTACCTCATTCAAAATGCGATGTGGTGGGTTGAAACGGCCGGCATAGACGGCATCCGTCTTGATACCTTTCCCTACGTGAACCGCGCTTTTTGGCATGACTTCCACGCCGCTCTTCATGCGGCATTCCCGAAGTTAACCACCGTAGGCGAGGTCTTCAACGGCGACCCCAGAATCACATCGCACTTCGCTGGCGGAGTCGCGCGCCTCGGCCCTGACGGTCTCATCGACTCGGGTCTGGATACTCCCTTCGATTTTCCGGTCTACTTTACGCTCCGCGATGTGCTTGCCCACGGTCATCCCATGAGCGCTCTCTTTGATACGCTCCGGACAGATTCACTCTATCCACATCCGGAGCGCCTTGTGACATTTTTTGGCAATCATGACACGGTACGCTTCGTTTCGGAACCCGGTTCAAGCCTAGCCAGATTGCGCGTTGCCTTTGGACTACTTCTGACACTCCGTGGTACGCCCGAAATCTACAGTGGCGATGAAATCGCGATGCCGGGCAACGCTGACCCCGACAACCGCCACGATTTTCCCGGTGGATTTTCGGGGGATCCATCCGATGCGTTCCTTCCATTTGGTCGCACACCCGAGCAGCAATCAGCATTCAACTGGGTTCAGGAACTCCTGCACTTGCGTGCCGGCCAACCAGCGCTCGCCGACGGAGATCAGCAGAACATTTTTGCCGATAACGACTCCATCGTCTATGTGCGTGGCAGTCAGCTTGCAGACGGATGCTCCGCAGGTGAACGCATTGTCATCGCTGCGACCAAGGCCGAACCCGCCGACTCCGCCCCAGTGCAGATCCAATTCGCAGTTTCGGGAACCGCGCTCAATCTTTGCACCCACTTCACTGCGCTCGTGTCTTCGGGCACGGCTTCAATGGTGATGAAGGACGGCGTTATCGCGGCCTCATTGCCTGCCGATGGTTTCGTGATTTATCGCGCGACACAGTAGAGTTGGAAGCGCGAAGGCCCTGGTCACTCTGATATTCCATAAGTCCGAGCGCAGTTGGCTCCGAGAATTGCTTCTTGTTCGCTAGCGGACAGTTGCCCGATGTAATCCAGCACGATGCCCATCGTGGTCGCATAGTCGCTACTTACGGTGCAGACCGGCCAGTCGGACCCAATCATCAATCGGCCGGGGCCAAAAGCGTCGAGAACCACATCGAGATAGGGTCCGAAATCCGCCGGCTCCCAGTGTTTCCAGCGCGCCTCGGTCACCATGCCCGAGAGCTTGCAGGAAACATTCGGAGCCTGAGCCAGGTCGCGAATGTCGCGGGCCCACGGTTCCAGCACAGAGTCCGCGATGAGCGGCTTGGCAATGTGATCGAGCACGAAGGTTTGCTCGGGAAACTCCTGCACCAGTTTCAGCGCGACGGATAGGTGCCGCGGATAAAGCAGCAAGTCGTACGCAAGTCCAAATTCTTTGAGCCGGCCAATGCCGCGCCGAAAATCGGGCAGCAGCATGAACTCGTCGTTTGGCTCGGCCTGCACGACGTGCCGCACTCCTACAAGCTTTTGGTTCGCGGCGAGCCGTTCAAGGTCTGCGGCGACGTTATCCGCACGTAAGGCGACCCAGCCCACCACACCGCGGACGAGAGGATTCTGTTCGGCCAATTGCAGCAGCCAATTGGTCTCTTCCAGGCTCTGCCTCGCCTGCACAGCGATGGAGCCATCGAATCCGTTGGCCTGGAGCAGCGGCCCCAGATCCGCAGGCAAAAAGTTGCGACGCAGTTGGGCCATGTCGTCAGTGATCCAGTCGTACTCGACCGCGCTGTACTCCCAGAAATGCTGATGTGCGTCTAGTTGCATCTCGTGTCAAATCCTAAGGCTTTCGTCCCAGAAGGCATCCTAAAGCACCGCAGCGGGCAGGTATAGTTTTCCTATGCACTCCCAGAACTCGTGGATGATCCCAATCCTCTCTGCCTGCCTTCTGTCTGCTGTTTGTTCTGCCCAGTCCGCAAAACCCGCCATCACGCTTGACGAGTATTTCAACACCACCGACATCACGGCTGCTCGCCTGTCACCCGATGGCGCCGCCGCGGTGATTGCGACGGAGGCGCCCGACTGGAAGAACAGCGTCTACCGCTCGGATCTGTGGCTTTGGACGGCGCAGGAAGGCCTGCAGTCGCTGACCCATTCGGGCAGCGAAGAAAACCCACAGTGGTCCCCCGACGGCAAATGGATCGCTTTTGCCTCGGACCGCGCGCTGCCCAACGAAGACGCGAACCCCGACGGCGATCCAACGTCCGATGCCGCCAAGACGCGCCGCATCTGGCTCATTCGCGCTGCGGGCGGTGAGGCTTTGCCGCTCTACACAGAGAAGCTCGACGTACACGGATTTGCCTGGTCGCCCGATGGCGCATCTCTCTACTTCTCCGCCGCTGAGCCATTGACGCACGAGCAGCAGGACGCGCAAAAGGAGGAGTGGCAGGATGTCCTCCGTTGGCGCGAGAAGGATCGCGCCGATCTGCTGTTGAAGATTGCGGTTGCGCCCGCCATGGAGCGCGCCCTCGCCACACCGCTGCCCGATAGCAATGCAGCGGCCAAGACCGCCCAGGGGAAAACAGACGCGATTCCGGCAGCCACGCTACCCGCGGACGCTCACACCGTCGCGCGCAGCCACGTCGCGATCGAAGAGATTGCGGTCTCCGCCGATGCAAAATCCCTCGCGTTCTCAACCGGACCGATCCAGCATCGCGAGGAGACTCCCGAGGACACAGAGATTTTTGTTGTGCCGTCGGCGGGCGGCGAGCCGCATCAGCTCACACACAACCAGGGCCTGGAGGCGCAACTTCGCTGGTCGCCCGATGGCAAAAGTCTTTACTTCGTGGTGCCCGCGGCAGGCGGCTCGATTGAGGGACCTTACCGCGATGTACAGGGCCGCCTTTATCGCATCGATCCGGAGAGCGGTAAGGTGGAGCGCCTCGGCACGTCGTTTGACGGATCTTTTGAGCACTACACGGTCCTGGCGGATGGCCGGGTGCTCGCTCTTGGGCTGAAGCATACTGAGACGCAGATCTATCTTGTCGACGGCGAGCAGGCCACCCCGCTTCCAGGGCAAGCGGGGTCGTACGGCGCAATCGACGCTGCCCGCGGCGCGAAGGGCGTCCTCGTGACACACTCGACGATCAACGTGCCCAACCAGGCTTACCTGGTCGGCGATCCTCTGCATCCCGACCAATTGAAGGCACTCACTCATTTCGACCCGATTTTTGCGGAGCGCGCGCAACCCGAATACAAGCCCTACACGTGGAAGTCCGATGACGGGCGCACCGTGGAAGGGGAACTCATCTTCCCGCCGGGAAAGAAGGACGCCAGGCATCTGCGCATGCTGACGTTTATCCATGGCGGGCCTGCGGATGCGGACGGCAACCGGTTTGGCGCCGACTGGTACGACTGGGCGACGCTTGCTGCCGATCGCGGATGGCTGGTCTTCCGTCCCAACTACCGTGGGTCTTCTGGCTACGGTGACGACTTCATGCTGGCGATTGCGCCGCATCTTGTGTCGGCACCGGGCCGCGACATTCTCGCCGGGGTCGATGCCCTTGTAAAAGACGGCTATGCCGATCCCGGCCATCTGGCTATCGGCGGCTACAGCTACGGTGGCTACATGACGAACTGGCTGATTACGCAGACCACCCGCTTCCGTTCCGCCATCACTGGCGCGGGCGCGGTGGAACACGCCGCCAACTGGGGCAACGACGACCTCACGTTTGACGACGCCTGGTATCTCGGAGGACGCCCGTGGGAGAATCCCAGTCTTTATGAGAGCGAGGGAGCGCTGTTCCACTTCGACAAGGTGAAGACGCCCACGCACCTGGTGCAAGGCGGCTCGGATATCCGCGTGAGCTACCTCGAAGGCGAGACCATGGAGCGCGCGCTGCAGTCTTTAGGGATTCCGCACACGTTCCTGGTGTTTCCGGGTGAAGGACATGGCCTGGACAAGAACCCATGGCATGGCTACATCAAGGTCCGCGAGGAATTGAAGTGGTTGGAGAAATATGATGGGAAATAGCTGCTCCCGATTTCCGGCTCACGTCAAAGGATTGTGGGAGCCGCGGCAACCGCTCGCGCATCTATTGCTTAGGACCGAATGAATCCAGTCGAACAGTCACGCCAGCTCGCCTTCCAGCAGACCTTGCTGAGCGCGCGCCGCACCATGATTCTGAGCGAGGTGCTCAAGCTGGCCATCGACAGCTTTCGCACGTCGAAACTGCGTTTTGCCCTGACCGCGCTGGGCATGGTCATCGGGACCGCGTCGGTGATTATGGTGGTGACGATCGGCCTGACCGGCAAGCAGTTCATCCTGAATGAAATCCAAAAGATTGGCACCAACGAAGTCGAGGTGGAGTACGCGGGTGGCGGCGCCACGGGCGCGGCGCAGGTGCTCTACAACGACTACCTGACACGCGAAGACGAGCGCGCGGTGCTGGCCCAGATTCCCAGTGTTGCCTACTCCTCTCCGATCCTGGAGACGCACGACCGCATCAGCTTTGGCAGCGGCGTGGTGAAGGACACGCTGATCATGGGCGTCAGTCCGGAGTATCGCAAGGTGCGCAACCTAGTGGTGCTGGCCGGTCGATTCTTTGACGACGAGGACGAGAACGCTCATATCAAGTGCGCCGTGGTGACTATCCCGTTTGCCCGCGAAATGTTCGGCACGTCGGACGCCGCGATTGGCAAGACATTCTCGATCCAAGGGATTCCTTTCACGATTATCGGCACCTTCAAAGAGAGCGTCGACACCTTCGGGCAATCGGAGATCACGGACAACACGATCCTGATTCCCTACTCTGTTGCGCGCTATTTCACCGGCACCGACTCGGTGAAGACACTCTACTTCTCGATCCGGTCGATGAACGAAGTGCCTGATGCCACGCGCGAGATTACCCGCGTAATCAGTTCGCGGCATCGGCCAAATTCGGTGTATAAGGCGCAGAACTTGAGCGAACTGCTGACAACTGCGGCGACAATCGCCAATGCGCTGACCGCAGTGCTGGTCCTGGTGGCTGCAGTGACGCTGGCGGTGGGCGGCGTCGGCATCATGAACATCATGTTGGCCAACGTGCGCGCCCGCATTCGCGAAATCGGCATACGCAAGGCACTCGGCGCGACCTATCGGGAAATTAAACTGCAGTTCCTCGCCGAAGCGGTCATCATCTCGCTCACAGGAGGGTTCGCGGGCGTTCTCGTGGGTATTACCGTTCCACTCTCCATCCGGCTGTTTACCGACTACGCGCTGCCATTCTCATGGCTCTCTGTCTTGATCGCAATGACGGCCGCAACCATAGTGGGCGTGGTTTTCGGCACTGTGCCGGCCACGCGCGCCGCGCAGTTGGATCCGGTGGAGGCGTTGAAGTATGAGTAGCCCGACTCCGCCGGAACCAACCGACGATGCAGAGGAGCAGCCCTCCAAGGGAATCAATCTCACGCTGATCTACAGCTTGCTGGCCCTGGCATTTGTTGCAGCCATCGGCATTGCGGTACTGATCGTGATGCCCTTTTATCATCGCCGCTAGAAGTGCAGCATATTTTCAAGGCAGGAGACCCCATGCCGACACAATCGGAAAAAGCCGCAAACTTTCAGGCTCTGCATCAGGGGCCTGAGGTTCTGGTCATCGGCAATCCCTGGGATGCAGGAACCACGCGGATTCTGACCAGCCTCGGATTCAAGGCGCTTTCAACCACGAGTGCGGGGCTTGCTTTCACTCTCGGACGACGGGACGGAACCGCAAGCGTGACGCGCGAAGATGCCCTGGCGAACGCGAAGGCGATTGTCGACGCCACCGCGCTGCCGGTGGCTGCGGATCTTGAGAACGGCTACGGGCACGCTCCCGAGGCGGCCGCCGAAACGATCCGGCTGGCTGCGGACGCAGGACTCGTGGGAGGTTCGATTGAAGACGCAACCGGCGACGGGAACAATCCGATCTACGATTTTCAACACGCGGTGGAGCGTATCGCAGCCGCTGTGGGCGCTGCCCACGCACTGCCTTTTCCTTTCATGCTGGTGGCGCGCGCGGAGAACTATCTGCACGGGCGGCCGGATCTCGACGACACGATTCGCCGACTCCAAGCCTACGAGGCTGCGGGAGCGGATGTGCTGTATGCGCCCGGCATCACGAGCGTCGAGGACATTCGCACGGTGTGCGCGTCGGTGAAGAAGCCGGTCAACATGCTGATGGGCATCAAAGGTGCGCCGCCGCTTTCGGTGAAGCAGCTGGGCGAGCTTGGTGTGCGCCGCATCAGTATTGGTTCGGGCTTCAGCCGCGCCGCGTTCACGGCGTTTCTGCATGCGGCCCGTGAAGTGCGCGATGACGGCACATTTACTTTTGCGGACGAAGCGCTGTATATGTCAGAAATATCCGAACTGTTCAAGTAGCGGAATTGTTCCCGTGCGTGGCACGCTCGACGATCAGCACTGGCACGCCGTCCACTATTGGATAGCGGCGGCCACAGCTCAGGCATACAACCTGACTTGTCTCCGTCCGCAGTTCGCCAAAACAAGCGGGGCAGGCCAGTTGGCCCGCCCACTCATCTAGCGATCGCAAATTCTTTTCACCGGCTTGCATGACAATGGCCTACTGAATCGTGGCTTCTGGCTTGTCGCCAAGGTCCGGCTTGCGGGCGGGCTGGCTGGCAAACTCGCGTTCAATCAGCTCGTTGGTGCCGGCCTGGGCAAACTCATAGGCAACGCGAATGCCGTTGAAGATGGCCACGTCGTTCGACGAGCCGTGCCCGATGATGCAGACACCGCGCACGCCGAGCAATTGCGCTCCGCCGTATTCGCGATAGTCAAGGCGCCGGCGAAAATCGTTGAAGGCCCGCCGCGACAACAACGCGCCCACCTGCGCGGTGACCGTGCGGGTGAGCGACTCGCGCAGCACATCGCGCACGAAACGGCCAACGCCCTCGCTGGTCTTGAGCGCCACGTTGCCTACGAATCCGTCGCAGACGATGACGTCGGCCAGGCCGCTGAAGATGTCGCGCCCCTCGACGTTGCCCACGAATTTGATGGGCAGAGCCTTGAGCAGAGGAAAGGCTTCGCGGGTCAGCTCGTTGCCCTTGGTTTCTTCTTCACCAATCGAGAGCAGGCCCACGCGGGGCTCACGAATCTTGAGAACACTGCGCGCGTACATTTCGCCCATCACGGCGAATTGCTCGAGGTTATGCGGCTTGCAGTCTACATTGGCGCCTACGTCGAGCAGCACGCAGGGATTACCCTTCGCGGATGGCATGGGCGTGGCCAGAGCCGGCCGGTCGACGCCGGGAAGCGCGCCCAGCACCCCTTTGGCTGTGGCCATGGCAGCACCGGTGTTGCCCGCAGTCACAAAGCCGGCGCACTTGCGATCATGGACCAGCCGCAGACCCACGCGCATGGAGCTGTCTTTCTTCGTCCTGTACGCGTGTGCTGCCTTCTCGTCCATGCCGATGCGCTCAGACGCGTGGTGGATGACGATGGGTAGGTCCTCGTTTTCGAGGTGCTCGTCGAGCAGATCGCGCAGTTCTGGCTCCGGCCCAATCAAGTGGACCCGCACGGGCAGGGATCGGCAAGCGAGGATTGCTCCCCGAATCTCCGGTTCTGGTGCTTTGTCGGAGCCTACAGCGTCAAGCGCGATGTCGATGAGCATGGCTCGCTCAGACTACTTGGCGGCTTCTTTGATGTCCAGCACGGCGCGGCCCTTGTACGCACCGCACTTGGGGCAGGCGTGGTGTGGCAGCTTCTTCTCGTGACAGTTGGGGCACTCGGAGAGGCCGGTGGCGGTCAAGAAGTCGTGCGAGCGGCGAAGTGCAGTGCGGCGCGTGGAGTGGCGCCTTTTCGGATTGGGCATGATGCAATTCCTTTCGTGTCCGGGCCCGCTTGCTGCCGTTGCCGCTTGCGACCACACAAGGTCGGCGTTGCCGGTTGGCGCGGTGGGGACACCCTGATTCTGGGGGTCGTGTTACCTAGGACTTTACCTTGCCGCGGAGTCCCGCCAGCGCTTCCCAGCGGGGGTCGGCTGGACCCTCATCGCAGGCGCACGCCTCGAGGTTGCGGTTCTTGCCACAGCGAGGGCAAAGTCCTTTGCAGTCAGGCTTGCACAGCGTCCTGACCGGCAGGGACAAAAGCACCTGCTCGCGCAGCACATCTTCAAGCAAAAGACTGTCTCCTTGATAATACCCGATTTCCGTTTCCACCGCAGTAATGGAGCGTTCCGGGGCGTCGGCATCGGCTCCTGTGGGCCGGAAGATCAGATCGTAATCGGCTGCGAGTGGGATTTTGACCGGCTCGACGCAACGCGCGCAGGGGGTTTGAAACTGGCCGTCAAAATGGCCCCTGAGGCGGATGTCGGCCACGATGTCTTTGGGGCCGCGATGCTCGTGAATCACTTCGGCGCGGCCGGATGCGGCCAGGGGGCCTTCCTGCTCTGCTTCTTCGCCGAAATCGATCGATCCGGCCTTTAGCTGGAGGTCGAACTCAATCGGCTCCTTCTCCAACTCACTGACTTTGAATTCCATTCTTTCAGCGTACGGCGGGACTGGCTGTGGAAGCAAGGCACCTGCGGTGCGACAGTCGCTTCGCGCAGCGATGGACGCTGTGGGTTCTTGCTTTCCTGCTGATGGACCCACATTCGTATCCCATTGTCGGACAACGATTTGCGGATAGAGCGAATGGACAGCAAAAAATCGACCTTAACTTACTGATCTGAGGCGGGTTGCGCGAAATCAACTGCCCTGAAGAGTGTGCAAGTAGGAGGGGCAGGGGGTGCCCCCCTGCGTTTGAATGAAATAAAGGACTTAAGGGGGTATTTTTGCCTCTTGAGCGAAGGCATGGCGAATATGCAGTCCGCGCGAGCAGCGGGTGCGCGTCCGTTTCGCGGGCGAAGGAGATCGCCATGCGTTTCCCTTTCTTGTGGCAAGAAAAAGGCCACCGGTGAGGGTGGCTTCAGGGCCTGAAGGCCTGGTCGAAAATTGGCATTTTTTCGTTGGGGCAAACCCCGACGCTCCTTCCGCCCACGCGTTGCGCACGTTTCTTCAGGAGCCATCTCTATTGTGCGCCGGATGGCCGTAATTATTCACAATTGGAGCAAGGTTCTTTAGCGAGTGGAATGAGGAAGTTACAAACCATTTTCCGTGCAGGGGCTCGACAAGATTTCCGCAGAGCGTCTGTCCAAAGGGGGCGTTGGAGCCCCGGGGGTTGCTTCCCTCCCCCGTTCCCCGACGGGAACATCCCGTTTGTCCACAGGTTTCCTGTTCACTTCCTTCCCGGAACTTCGATACCCACCCACTTGGAGAAAACACATCCGAAGCTCCGCCGGTGCGATTAAGATTCTCGAAACCGCACTCTTTAGAAGATAAGTGAACACCGCGCTCGCGAGTCCGGTAGGGTGCATCAGAAGTTGATCCGAAAGATCCATCTATTGAACAGCTGAGAATGGAAATCCGACGCGTTGATGAGATTCGCCAAATTCGCAGTTCTCTTTGTAGTTAGCGCGATGGCCGTTCCAACCCTCTGGACGATCATTGTTGTGCTTCAACCGGGCCCAGGTCGCTACCTTTTCTTCCAAAGACAATTGTTGCCGGATTACGCACAACGGTCTCATTATCACGAACAAGACGCTCAGGCCGGATGCATGAGATCGTGCATAGTTTTCCTTGGCGACTCAATCACAGAATTCTGGGACTTGAGGACTTCGTTTCCTCATCGCGCCTTCGTCAATCGAGGCATCAGAGGCCAGACGACAGGTCAAATGCTGCTTCGATTTCAACAAGATGTAGTGGACCTCAATCCATCAGTTGTCGTGATTAACGGCGGGGTCAATGATTTGAATACTGGACTTGGGCCAAATGATCTGAAAGCAATTGAGGAGAATTACAAATCAATTGCGGAGTTATCCTTAGCGAACAAGATCAGGCCCGTTTTCGCAACAGTGTTACCAATCAACCCAGGCGTCCGGCATCTCGGGCAGCTCACAAAACCTGACAAGAATTCCGCAATCAAAACGCTGGATGATTGGCTGCGGGCCTATTGTATTCAGGAGCACTTGGATCTCGTCGACTACGCACCCCTCGTTTCCGACGAAAATGGAAGTCTCCGAAGCGACTTTTCCAGCGATGGGCTTCACCCGAATGCTAAGGGTTATGCCATCATGGCCACGGCGCTGGAAAAGCTGGCTCTCGACAATTCTTCGGAGCGCCCATGAAGCGGATCCCAACTCTCGACGGTTGGCGCGGTATCGCCATCCTGTTAGTGCTGATCGATCACTTCACGCCCGGCTTTCCATCCCATTGGGGAAACCCGTGGATGGAGCTAATTGGATTGCACGGGGTGACAATTTTCTTTGTGCTAAGTGGGTTCCTTATTACTTCGAGATTGCTCGCGGAGAAGAGGATCAATTTAGGTCAGTTTTACATCCGTCGTTTTTTTCGTTTAATGCCCTGCGCATGGACTTACCTGGTTATCGTCGGAATCGTTGGAGGATTGACAATTCCCGATCTTACTGCATGCGTGTTTTTCTATCGCAACCAGGTAAATTTCCCATTTCACGCGGCCACCGGACATTTCTGGAGCCTGAGCGCGGAAGAGGATTTCTATTTAGCGTGGCCGGGGATTCTCCTTCTCCTCGGACGTCGCGCATGGATATTTGCGGCCGTGAGCGTCATAGGACTCACTTTTTGGAGCCACTATCCAAGCGCGGCTTGTGATTTTGCAATGAGATTCCACCAACAACCGCTGATGGTCGGTTGCATTCTGGCATTTCTTCCCAAGGCGACGTTTCGTGGGCATTCGTGGGCACTTCTGATTTCATTGATTGGGCTGGTTTTCTGCATCCGATTCTCTCACTATCAGATAGTCGCGCCGATGCCGGAAGTATGCCTGATTGCTTTTGCCATATGGAGCACCTCCCATCATCGATTTCCATTCGCCGACTTTGTTTTGGAGAACCGGTATCTCGCAACCATCGGGTCGATCTCTTACAGCTTGTATATGTGGCAGATGCCGCTATCTATGTTTGGGCCTCGTAACTGGTTCGCTGTGCCATTTCGTTTCGCCGCACTCCTGGTGTTGGGTTGGAGCAGCTACCGATTGTTGGAGCGCCCGATGATCCAATTTGGCCGCCGGTTCCAGGTTAGGACACGGAGGGGTGCAAATGAAATTTGCGGGGATTCGCCTGCGGGCGTTCCGGAACCAGAGAATATCTGATCACGCAATGAACTTTATTTCTTGCATTCGTGATCTCCAATCAACACTCTTCCATGTTGCGTAGAAGGCGACTGCGGATTTGGTCACGTTCCACCTGGATCATCTTTGGGAAGTTTGGGAGGCGTAAATTAATTCACGGCAGATTTCTTCAATGACGAGGGTCAAGTTCGGTTGCCGACCGGATCGAGACCGTAGGTCACCGTACCGTTCTCGCCGCTGGGCGCTCCAGTGATGACTTCGCCCGACTGGCGAGGGTGTCGCGGATTTCGTGGATCTGGAGGGCGTGGCGCGCGGGATGGACGGCCATTGTCAGCCACATCTCGACGAGGTTGACGGGGCCGGGAATGACTGGATGCTCCGTGAGGAAGCTGCGCGGGTCGCCACTGAACTCCTCGACGTTGCGAAGGGTCTGAGCGCGGACGGCGTCGAAGTCGGCGAGGGCGTCCTGCACGGTGGCGAAGCGGTTAGCGGGGAGGCCGGGCTCGGGGCAGACGACGGGGCGGGAGCGGTCGACGCCGCGCTCGAGGATGCGGGACTCGCGGAGGGGGTTTTCGAGGGGCTGGGCGATGGGTGTTGCGTGGCGGACCTGGGCGAGCAGGTGCCACTCGGAGACGGCGACGTGTTCCACGCACTCAAGAATGGACCAGCCGCCGCGGGCGGGCTTGCGGCGCGCGAGTGGCGGATCGACGCCGGCGAGGGCTTCACCGAGGGCGGTGCGGCCAGCTTGCAGAGCGTGCGCGATTTCGAGCTTTTCGGTTGACAGCATGGGCAACTGCTGGCGCCTCCGCATGTCTTATTTTGCTCTCTGACGCGGTATTTTACATTGATTTAATTGACTTTATCCGTATTTTTTGATATAATACTAAAGACCCCCTGCGCGCCGGACTTGCCGTGTGGGGGGAGAAAGGGAGAGACACCATGACAACTTCAGAATCTGCTGTGGCAGCGTTTTTTCGCACGTACGATCGCCTGAATGCGGGCGGCGATATCGCCGCTACCGTAGCCCTGTTTGCCGAGGTCTTTCTGGCTGCCGGCACGCAGGGCGCGCAATGCGTGCGTGCGGCGGATTTTGCGCGGGCGCTGCCCAAACGGAAGGAGCTGTTTGCCAGCCTGGGGTGTACGGGAACGAAGCTGGTGGGGTTGGAAGAGACGGCGTTGGACGCTCGGTACACACTGGCGCGCACGCAATGGAGTTTCAGTCTTGAGGGCGAGAGCCGGGAGCGGCGCGAGGTGGTGCTGGCATCGACCTTTCTGGTGGATGTGGGAGGAGCAGAGCCGCGGATCGTGCTGTATCTGTCGCACCAGGATCCTGTGGCGGCGTTGCGGGGAGCGGCTGTCGAGCAGGCGTAGACAGAGCGCACGATCGGTCTCGTCATAAAATTGTGTATGCCCACAAGCACAGATTCGACGCCGGAGTTCCGGTTCCGCACGGCGACGGCGGAGGATCGGCCGCGGCTGATTGCGCTGATCAATGCGGCGTTTGCAATTGAGACGTTTCTCGAATCCACGCGCACGGATGAAGCAAGGCTGGCGGCGCTGATGGAGAAAGGGAGCCTTTTGCTTGCGGAAGATGCCGATGGGCAGGTGATGGGCTCGGTGTACACGGAGCGGCGCGGTGCGCGGGGCTATCTGGGAATGCTGGCGGTCGATCCTGCGCATCAGGGTTATGGACTGGGACGTCGGCTGGTGGAAGCGGCGGAGGATCGCTTTTGCGGGATGGGATGCGAAGCCGTGGATATTTCGGTGCTGAGTTTGCGGCCGGAGCTGCCGCGGATTTATCGGCGGTTCGGCTACGAAGTGACGGGGACGGAGGAATTTGTTCCGACGCAGCCGCTGCAGGAGGGGCTGGCGTGCCATTGCATCGTGATGAGCAAGCGATTGGATCGGTTTTCCCATGACCAGGTGGCTTCGTCTTGAGATAGAAGACCCATTCACGATGGCGCATCGCTTTACTTCAATTGGAGAGCCGCTATAGCATTCGGCACGAAGATTGGTGGGCCGAATTCATGCTTCGTCATTTACGTCCGCTTATGCGGAAATTCCTTTTCCTCGGATTGATGGCTATGGTGGCGCTGCCTGCGATGGGGTCGCGCCGCGTGACCGTCGCGCAGCTGCAGCAGATTTTGACGGCGCAGCGAGCGGGGCACAAATCGGACGCGTCGATGGCGGACACGATCTCTTCGCTGGAGTTGACGGAGGAGCTGACCGAGCCAAGTTTGGAGCGGCTGACGAAGGATCTGCGGCCGGGTCCGAAGTCGGCGCAGGCATTGTTGCTGCTAGCGGACTCCTCGGCAGTGCTGGCGCCGCCGGCGGAGGAGATTCCGTCGACGTTCAAGCCCGACATCGCGATGGAACACGCGATTCTGGCGGGAGCGGTGAACTTTGTTCTAAAAACGATGGCGCACATGCCGGATTTTCTGGCGACGCGGACCACGCACAGTTTCGATGACCGGCCGCTGGTGGTGGGTCACAGCGGCTATGCGCCGGTGACCAATCTGCACGCGGTGGGAACCTTCAACCGCACCATCACCTACCGCGGCGGGCGCGAGGTGGCGGACTCGCCGCTGGTGACGGCGTCGGAAAAGCCGCATGTGGTGGCTGGGCCGGAGGGTCTGAATACGTCAGGGGAGTTTGGGCCGGTGCTGGCGATTGTGTTGAGTGACGCAGCGAAGGGCACGATTGCATGGGACCGGTGGGAGATGACTTCGGAAGGCAAGGCGGCGGTGTTTCACTACGTTGTGCCTGAGGCGGTTTCGCACTATCAAGTGGACTACTGCTGCGGATGGGGAGATACCGGGGCAGGCTCGTATCACGGGAAGCCGGGGTATCACGGCGACTTGTTTGTTGACCCCTTCACGGGGGCCATTGTGCGCATCACGCTGGAAGCGGAGATGGGCAAGGCGCAAGTGATCACGTATGCCGCGATCGCGGTGAACTACGGGAAGGTGGATATTGGGGGCAGCACCTATATTTGCCCGGTGCGCAGTGTGGCGATTTCGGCGGCACTGGATCGAGAAGGCAAGGTCATCGGTGGCGCGGCGCCGGTGCGGCGCATCAACGAAGTGAGCTTTACAAACTACCACCGGTTCGGTTCCACTTCGCGGATTGTGGCCGATGCGCAGGACCAGCCGGCTGCGGCGCCGGGAGCATCGGAGTTGAGCGTGCAAGCGCCGAGTGCTGCGCCTGCGCCGGCAGAACCTGCGACGGAAGCCTCGGAAGCAAATGCCGCAAGTACGCAGATTAAGTCGGAAGCTCCGGGGCCGGACCAGCAGACGGCAGCACCCAGAGAAACAGTCGCGGAAGCCGACGCTGCTCCGCCCGCAGGCGACGCGTCGACCCCGGTCTTCAAGACGACGGCGCGCGAAGTGGTTGTGGACGTGGTGGTGACGAAGGGGAATGGCGACGCCGTGTTGGGGCTGGACAAAGGCGCCTTTGCGCTGAAAGAGGACGGGAAAGCGCAGACGATCGACTTCTTTGAAGAGCACACGGCTGCCGCGGCGCCGAAGAGCGCACCGCCGGCGATGCCACCGATGCCGGCGGAGGCGCGCACTAACGTTCCACCAGCGCCGGAAAGCGACTCGGTGAATGTTCTGCTAATCGACATGCTGAACACATCGCTGCGCGACCAGGTGTTTGTACACAATGCGATCGACGATTTCCTGAAAAATCTAAAACCGGGGACGCGGGTCGCAATTTTTACGCTGGGAGCGAAGTTGCGGTTTGTGCAGGGATTCACCGCGGATGCGTCGTTGCTTCAGGCCGCGCTGCAGGAAAAGAAGAACGGCGTCACGCCGCAAAAGGATGCGGCCTCGCGCGACCGAGGCGATGACGCAGAAGATGCGGCCGACCTGTCGCGTTTGCGGATGGTGCACGCTTCGCCGTTCGGGATAGCGGCGCTTGAGGCCGCGCAGTCGGAGTTAAGCGACGTAGCGCAGGCAAGGCGGATGGCGATTACCTTTGAGGCGCTAAACGCTCTGTCGGGCTATCTGCAGGGGGTGCCGGGACGCAAGAACCTGATCTGGATTGCGGGGTCGTTCCCGGTCATCATTTTTCCGTCGACGACACAACGCGAGAGCATGTTGCAACAGCCGCAATCAAGGGGCTATCTCGATCACGTAAAGGAGACTGCCGACATGCTGACTGCAGCGAAGATCGCGGTGTATCCAGTGAGTGCGGAAGGGATGATGGAAGAGCATGTGTTGGAGGCCGATTCCGCCGGGCCGGGATCGGCCGAAGGAGTTACGCGCACAAGCAATCAGCCGGGAATCGGCAGCCCGATGTCTCCTTATATGACGGGTGCCACCGATCGCGCCGACACGATCGCATCGATGGAGCGGCTGGCTAGCCAGACGGGGGGCAAGGCCTACTACAACACCAACGACTTGAATGGAGCCGCACAAAAAGCCATCAATGACGGTGCCAACTATTACACGCTGGCGTATTCGCCGACCAATCAGAGGATGGACGGCGCGTATCGCGAGATTGATCTGCACCTGACCGAAGGCCACTACAAGATCGCATACCGCCGCGGCTACAACGCGGACAAGACACCGCAAGCTGCGTCCGCGACGGGTGGCGATCCGCTATGGCCGTTGCTGACACTCGGCCTGCCCAGCGCGACGGGAATCTTGTATGGAGGCATGGCCCGACCCACGCCGGAACAACCGGCGCCGGGGGAACCGCCTGCCGGACAGAATCACGAGTTGAAGGGGACGCTAACGCGCTACGCAGTGGACTTGATTCTGAGACTGGAAGATGTGGATCTGGAGCCCAACGCAAAGGGCGGGCGCACGGGCAAGATCCTGGTGGGCGTGAAGGCTTACGACCGGGATGGCGGGGCGTTGAACTGGCAAGGCGGCGTGGAGAACCTGGAGATGAGCGCCCGGGAGTATGCGGAGGTTCAGCGGACGGGAATTCGTGCGCGCCTGGAGATTGATTTGCCGTCGCTGACCGGCATTCACGTGGTGACGGGTGTGTACGACTGGACGAGCGGGAAGACGGGCACGCTGGAGATTGCGTTGCCCGCGGCGACAGCGACGACGGCCGCACCATCGCCAGCTACGCACTGACTCCGGATATTGCAGGGCTCGGCTAGGGCTGCTTTACATCGGTGTGCAGGTAGCGGCTGGCGAATTGGAGAAAGGTGGGCCAGTTGGGGCCGGGTGTATGACCGCCGGCATGCTGGCGGAAAGCGATGTCGCCATCGATGAGCGTGGTTTCAACGGGCGGGAACGTGGTTGTGCCGAGGTCTTTCTTGCCTAGCAGACGGTAGACGGGGCCAGCGCCAGCGGCTGCGAGGAACATGCCCTTGGCGTCGGCCCAGCCATCGCCGGCGGCCGTGGCTCCGCCGCTGATGAAGACAGGGCGCGGAGCAGCGAGAGCGATGAGTTCGTGATTGTCGACCGGAAGGTCGGCGGTCGTAAGCGGACCGTCGTAGCGCATGAAGTGGGCGCCCATCCAGTAAAACTCATCGCCTGCAATGTTGCCGACCTGTTCACCGTAAATGTGCCGATAGAGCTTGGCGCCGGCCTCGCCGGAGGAGCTGATGTAGCCGATGGCGAAGCGGGGATCGTAGGCCATGGCGACGAGGGAGGCTTTGCCATAGCGTGAGTGGCCCTCGATGCCGATCTGTTTGGCGTCAACGGCTTTTTCGGATTCGAAATAGTCGATGCATTTGCTGGCGCCCCAAGCCCAGGCTTTGAGCACGCCCCAGTCGTCGACGGAGCGGGGTTGTCCCTTGTTGACGAGGCCGATGATGCCCTGGGTGAGGCCGGCGCCGTTGTCGGGTTGGACGCTAGTGGGGATGTACTCCGCGTAACCCCAGCCTTTGGCGAGAACCTGTTGCTGCCATGTGGGCCCGTCGGAGGGCTTGGGAGCGAATTGCGGAAAGCGCTTGGCGAGCATCTCCATGAAATCCTTGCTGAATCCAAGCTCCATGATGACGGGAACAGGGCCTTTGGCACTTTCAGGCGTGGAGAGGGTGAGGTCGATGTCCACGGTGATCTGTGGATCGGACGAGTTGTCGACGTGGCCAACCAGTGTTTTGGTCACGATGGGCACATCGCCATTCTTCTCGTGGGTCGTGCTGACCACTTTCCAGTTGACCTTGGGCAGGGATGCGGGCGTGACTCCGAGGATGTCGTGATCGAAGAGGGCGGCAATTTGGGGGCGGCGCTTGCTCCACCACTGCTGAGCAGTTGTGACCGGCTTGCCGTCATCCAGCTTGAGCGGATCGGGGAGGTTGGGGTACAGATCGGCTTTTGATTCGTCGTAGTTGGCATAGTTGGGCGTGCCCGGGTCGTTGCTGGCGCCGGGTCGAAGCGTCTGGATGCCGAGTACGTCCATCTCGCGCTGATGCTCCTTTGCCGACGCGGCCTGGATGGCGAGTTGCTCGGGCGTGGGCTGGAATGCGGGAGGCGGTGGCGAGGACTTGGCGGGCGCGGTCTGCGCTGATAAGGAGCAACCAGCAAAACAGATTGCGAGAACTACCGATAGTGCCGACCGTATGCTGTCCGAGATCGTCCACAGTTTCCAAAAGGCAAGTTTCATTCCAGAACACCCCACAAGAAAAGTCTGAAGCCGCCCAAGGCTATCGATTTACCAGGGCAGTTGCAAGCGAGCTCTGCTTGATTTGCAGGGAGATTCAGTCATCGGCCGAGCAGGTGGGCAATCCAAGAACCACGCGGAAGCGGTGCAAAGGATGGGCGCATGGCATAGGTGAAACCGAACATCATTTGTTGTCTGGGTGAGCCTGCAGTGAACGTCCGGGCATAGGCGCCGTCGAGGACCAGCCAGGGACGGAGGCTGTAGGACAGACTGGCCTGCGCGGCACCGAAGCGGGCTTCGGTTCCGGGCTGGGGGCCGCCGTAGGTCTCGAGAGTCAAGAGAAACCGGGGGTTCATGGGGCGAGAGAACGCGAGTCCGAACTGGGCCGCGCCATCGTGTCCGTTGGTGGTGCCGTCGAGTGAACCGACGGCATTGAAGTCGAGATGATTGCGCCCCAGGTCGCGGCTGGCGACGAAAGAGAATGCGTGATCGATGAAGCCGCTGCCGAAGCCTTTGGAGGGATTGCCGGCGGGAATCTCAAGTGCGTAGGCAAGGGCGAGGGCTGGCATGCGGCGGCCTTGTTCGTGGAAGCGATAGGTGAGGTCGATGCATTGGTCGCCAATACCCGCGAGTGGCCCGACCTCAGTGCCGCTTTGAGAGATGTGGTCGATGACGCCCCAACGAATGTCGAGTTTCGGCGTGATCCCGTAGCGCAAGCTTGAAACCAGCATCCACTGACGGACGCCCGGGGCCATGGGCTGTCTGAGCCAGCCGAAGTCCGATTCCAAGATGCCGCACTGGGTGGTAGAGGCGCCGCCATCCCAAAACGGGCGACTCGGCGAGGAGACAACTGCAAGCTGCGCGCAGGGATCGCGCAGCTCTTGCGGACGAGGCTGGACGAAGCCGGCGCCATCGAGAAGGGCCGGGGCGGCTGGTTGCGCAGTTGCGAACTCGACAGGCGGTTGCGCGGCTGTGCCCGGCGTGGTTTCTTCGGAAGCGAGCGTCCAGGAATATGAGAGGAGTGCGGCGCATGCGGTTGCCGTGATCCATTGGCTCACTCTCATGATCGTGTCCTTGCGCCCAAGGAGTTCATCGACGGAGGTGAGAGTTGCCTTATGAGTTTCAGTCAAGAATGAGAGGGGGGAGTTTACCGAAGTAATGAAGAATCGTTGAGGAGGGTTGGATTCCCGCGACCGGTTCAAGTTGGCCTGGGTGCAGCCGATGAACGAAGCGAATCATTTGAGAGGGCATCGCATATGCAGTGGCTTCGCAACCTACCAATTTCCCGCAAATTCATTTACGCATTCGGCCTGGTGTGTGGGCTCTGCATTGTGCTGGGCACCTACACATTCCTGACGTTCCGCAGCATTGCAGAGAAGAACGCCACGGTGAGCAGCAACGATCTTCCGTCCATTGTTGCGCTGGCCCCGCTGCGCGAGACGATCGGCACGCTGCGCCGGGAAGACCTTCATCTTCTGCTATGCACAACGCCTTCCTGTTTCACAGAGGAGCGGGGGAAGCGCCAGGCGGCGATCGACGAATTCTATTTGTCCGAGAAGGCTTATGAGCCCCTGATCGACGAACCGGAGGAGCGCGATAACTGCGTAAAGTTGCTGGCGGCGTTTGGACGCTATAAGGATAAAAGTGACCACGCGGAGTCTCTATTGACGGCGGGGAAAACCGGCGAGGCGATGGACCTGCTGCTCTCGAATGAAACCCGGATCCCGCTGGAAGAGGCTTTGGCAACGAGCGGTACGGCCCTCGCCATCAACGTGAAGAGCGGCACCAAATCCGCCAATGCCGCAACAGCGGCGAGCAACCGTGCCATCTGGATCAACGCAGGAATGACATTGCTGATCGTGGTTCTCTGCGCGCTGATCGGCACATTGCTGACGAAGGTGATTGCCCCGCGCCTGATCCGTTTGCTGGCGGGGTTGGAGGGCCTGGCGGCCAAAGACCTGACCGTCTTTGTTCGGGCCACGGGGACGGATGAGATTGGACGGGTTGCCGATGCATTTGACACGGGCGTGATGTCGATCCGGAGCGTGCTGCAGTCGGTTGCTCAAGGCGCGGAGACGCTGTCGGCGGCGACGACGGAGATCAGCGCGCGGGCAGTGCAGACGGCGGGTAACGCCAATACACAATCGAGCAAGACCAACCAGATTGCGGCGGCGGCGCAGGAAATGACGGCCACGATTGGCGAGATCAGCCACAATGCGGAGAGCGCCGCGGGCGCCAGCCGTTCGTCGGCGGAGATGGCCGACGAAGGTGGCGCGGTGATGCAGGCTGCGGCGGCAACGATGGAAAAGATTGCGCAGGCGACGGGTTCGGTATCGGAGAAGATGAATTCGCTGGCGCAGCGATCGGAAGAGATCGGCAAGGTGGTCAGCGTGATTCAGGAGATCAGCGAGCAGACCAACCTGCTGGCGCTGAATGCGGCGATTGAAGCGGCGCGGGCCGGGGAGCATGGACGCGGGTTTGCGGTGGTGGCGGGTGAGGTGCGGCGGCTGGCGGAGCGGACCAAGGGTGCGACCGAAGAGATTGCGGGAACAATTCGCAGCATTCAGGAAGAGACGCGCTCGACATTGCAGTTGATGCACGAGAGCCACTCCGCAGTGGAAACCGGGATGGGTGAAACGTCGAAGGCGCGGAAGAGCCTGGAGGCGATCATTGAGTCGTCGAAGCATGTGGAGCATCAGATCCAAATGATTGCGACGGCGGCCACGGAACAGACGTCGGCGTCGGGCGAAATTTCGGAATCGGCGGGGCATATTTCGCAACTGTCGACTGAGAACTCGCAGGGCGCAGAAGAGGCTGTGGAGGCGATGAAAAATCTTGCTTCTCTGGCCAGCGATCTGGATGGAATGATCCGCCAGTTCAATCTGGAAGAACCGGGGCAAGCGGGCGGCAGCTTCGGTAGCAAGCCGGAGCCGGCGGTCAAATACGTGCCGCGGGCGGTTCACGCCTAGCGAGAGAACGCATCCATGGGCAGGCCCAGGTGATCCTTTGGGATTGCCGGGGCTTCGCCGCGTTTTCAGCCGTGCGGTGGTCGCACAGGCCTGAAGTTGCCTGGGAGCCGCATCGTCCGTCGGAGGACGCAATCAATCCATCGAATGACTCTTGCGTGCACGGCTCAATCCGCGCAAGGAGCAGCAGTCCCCGAAGCACTGCCGGCAGTGGATGGGAGGCCTTAGCCTGACCGGCGGCAAGTGGAATTGGAGAGATCCAACGCAGATTCGCTCAAGTCCTGCGGAGGCGCGCCGATGAGTTCCTAGACTCGTGATCGAGAGGATTCCGGTATGCAATGGCTTCGTAACCTTCCCATTTCCCGCAAATTCTTGTTTGCGTTTGGCATTGTATGCGCACTGTGCATCGCGCTGGGCACTTACACTTCGCTGGTCTTTCGGAGCGTCGCGACGGAGAGCGCCGACGTGAGCGCCAATGGCTTTCCCGCGGTGATCGCGTTGGCAGATGCGCGCGGTGCATTCAACAGGGTGGCGCGAGCCGACCTTCTGCTGCTCAACTGCCAGTCCCCGGCCTGTGCGGACGATCAGAATGCGGCGAGGGACAAGTCGCTGAACGAACTGCAGGCTTCTCTCAAGGCCTATGAACCAACGATCAGCTATCCGGGCGAGCAGGAAACCTACAATCGGTTTACCGCTGCCCTGGCGCGCTACAGGGATGCCAGCGATCGGTCGAATGCGCTACTGCGCGCCGGCAAGAAAGGCGACGCGCTGGACGCCGTGACCTCGGACGCCGCCAAGAAAGCTTACGCCGACACGGCTGCTGCGCTCACCGATGACGTCGCATTGAACGTGAAGTTTGGTTTACAGAGTTCCGTTGACGTGACCAGCAGAGCTTCACGCGGAATCTGGATCAATCTCTTCGCGACCACCGTCATTGTGCTTCTTTGCGTCTTGGTCGGCTCATTGTTGACACGGGTGATCGCGCCGCGGGTGGTCAAGGGAGCGGCGGCCATCGAGCGTCTGGCTGCAAAGGATTTAAGCTTCCAGATCACGGTGACCGGGACCGATGAGCTTGGCCGCCTTGGCGTCGCAATCAACATGTGCGCCGCATCGATGCGAGAGGTGATGCGCTCGGTTGCGCAAGGCGCGGAGACGCTGTCGGCGGCAACGACGGAGATCAGTGCGCGCGCCGTGCAGAACGCGGGCAATGCCAACACGCAATCGAGCAAGACCAACCAGATTGCGGCGGCGGCGCAGGAGATGACGGCGACGATCGGCGAGATCAGCCACAACGCGGAGAGCGCCGCGGTGGCCAGCCGTTCGTCGGCGGAGGTAGCCGATGAGGGGGGCGCGGTGATGCAAGCTGCGGCGGCCACGATGGAGAAGATTGCGCAGGCGACGGGTTCGGTATCGGAGAAAATGAATTCGCTGGCGCAGCGGTCGGAAGAGATCGGCAAGGTGGTCAGCGTGATCCAGGAGATCAGCGAGCAGACCAACCTGCTGGCGCTGAATGCGGCGATTGAAGCGGCGCGGGCCGGGGAGCATGGCCGCGGGTTTGCGGTGGTGGCGGGTGAGGTGCGGCGGCTGGCGGAGCGGACCAAGGGCGCGACCGAAGAGATTGCGGGAACAATTCGCAGCATTCAGGAAGAGACGCGCTCGACCTTGCAGTTGATGCACGAGAGCCACTCCGCAGTGGAAACCGGGATGGGCGAAACGTCGAAGGCGCGGAAGAGCCTGGAGGCGATCATTGAGTCGTCGAAGCATGTGGAGCATCAGATCCAAATGATTGCGACGGCGGCCACGGAACAGACGTCGGCGTCGGGTGAAATCTCGGAATCGGCGGGGCATATTTCACAACTGTCGACTGAGAATGCGCAAGGCGCCGAGGAAGCTGTGGAGGCGCTGAAGAACCTTGCTTCGCTGGCCAGCGAACTGGATGGAATGGCCCGCCAGTTCATTCTGGAGGAGTCGCGACAGGCGCGCGGCAGCTTCGGCGCCAGGATGGCGCCTGCGGTGAAGAACGCGACGCGGGTGGTCCACGCGTAGACGAACGGCAAGCGTCAACTGGCAGGCCCCGGCGATCCCTATCGGTCACTGGGGCTTTGCTGCGTCGGGGTGTTGCGTTTGTGGGCCTTCGCGGCTCACGCGTGTCACCGTCAATTCACCAAGTGGTGCTGTTTCAGGGGCGCTGGGCTATGGTAGCCTCCGGTTGAGGGCAAACGGCATCCCGCCCGGACGTTGCGCCGCACCCCAACCCCAACTCCAACCGACCCCAGGGAGATCTTCACATGAGCGCCGCCAAGTACGACCTGACCGTGATCGGCTCTGGACCTTCAGGACAGCGCGCTGCCGTGGCCGCGTCGAAGATGAAGAAGCGCGTGGCGGTGGTGGAAGCGCGATCGGTGGTGGGCGGCGTGTGCGTGAATACTGGCACGATTCCTTCAAAGACAATGCGCGAGGCGGTGCTGCATCTTTCCGGATACAACTACCGCTCGGTTTACGGAATGAACTACCGGGTCAAGGACAAGATCACGATGGCCGACCTGGCCTTTCGAGTGCAGGCAGTGATCAAGACTGAGGTAGACGTGACGGAGGCGCAGCTATCGCGCAATGGGATCGACGTCGTCCATGGGGTTGCGCACTTTGAGGATCCAACCCATATTCGCGTGGAGGGACCGCAGGGCGACAGCACGATTGAATCGAGCCGCGTGATCATCGCCGTTGGCACCAAGCCGGCCTCGTCGGCGAAGGTGCCGATCAACGGCCGCACCATTGTGAACAGCGACCAGGTGCTGGATCTGCCGGAGCTGCCGCGCACGCTGGTTGTGGTGGGGGGCGGCGTAATCGGTGTGGAGTATGCCTGCATGTTTGCAGTTCTCGGAGTGCGGGTGACGGTGATTGAAAAGCGCGATCGGCTGCTTGAATTTGCCGACCGGGAAATTATCGAGGCTCTGAGCTACCATTTGCGCGATGCCCGCGTGACGCTGCGCCTGGGCGAAGAAGTGGAGAGCGTGGAAGAGTTGCCCGACGCCACGGTGGTCGCGAATCTGGAAAGCAAGAAGCGGGTGTCGGGCGATGCGCTGCTCTACGCCATTGGCCGGCAGGGCGCTGTGGATGACCTGAATCTTGCGGCGACGGGACTGGAAGCCGACAATCGCGGGCGCATTCCCGTAGACGAGCATTATCAGACCAAGGTCGAGCACATCTTTGCGGTGGGCGATGTGGTGGGCTTTCCGTCGCTGGCGTCGGTGTCAATGGAGCAAGGGCGCATTGCAGCAGCGCGCGCATTCAACGATCGAGCCACGTCGTCGAACCCCAGCTTTTATCCGTACGGAATTTACACCATTCCCGAGATCAGTTTTATCGGCAAGACCGAGGAGCAGTTGACCGATGAGGACGTGCCGTACGAAGTGGGCATGGCCTACTATCGCGAGTCGGCGCGGGGCCAGATACGCGGCGACAGCTCGGGCCGGTTGAAGCTCATCTTCCATCGCGACACGCGCAAGGTGCTGGGCGTGCACATCATCGGCGAAGGCGCGAGCGAACTGGTCCACATCGGGCAGGCTGTGATGATTCTGGGTGGCACTGTGGAGTATTTTGTCGACACTGTTTTCAACTATCCGACCCTCGCCGAGTGCTACAAGGTGGCGGCCTTTAATGGCCTGGGCCGTTTGCACCGTTACCAGGCGGAATAAGGAGGCCCTCGCATGACCACGGCAATCGGCGTTGTGATGACAGAGCACATTGTGGCGGGTGCGCTCGAGGATCAGAAACTGATCGGCAGGCCGGTACGCTACCCCGCGGATAGGGACGAGCTAGATGCCTTGATGGGAGTTCCTGGCGGCGAGCTGGTGGAGGTGGTGGCTGAGCAAATCGCCCAGGTCGCCAAACTCGTGAAGGAACCGATTGACGCGATCGGCGTGGCGGTTCCGGGCGTGGTGCGCCATGGGGTGGTAGAGGACTCGCCGAACCTGGGCCAGATTAAGGGCATGCACCTGGCCGATGAATTGACGCGGGTGCTGGCGGAGCGCGGTGTTGCGGGGCGGGTCTACATTGCCAACGACGCGGATGCGATTGCAGCAGGCGTGGCGGCGACGCGGGGACAGCTGAACAAGCTGACGCGTGTGTGGACGATCGGCAATGGCATTGGCTACGGACGCTGGCCCTACGTAGAAGGCGTATGGGAGGGCGGCCACATCACGGTGACGCTCGATCCCAAGGAAAAATTCTGCGGGTGCGGCGGCGTGGGTCACGTGGAAGGCATCATGGGCTATCGGGCGATGCGGATGCGTTTCCTTGACCTGGAGCCGGAAGAGGTCTTCGCGCAGGCAAAAGAGGGGGACACGCGCTGCCGGGAATTTGTTGACCTGTGGCACAGGGCGCTGGCGGCGGCGACGGCGTCGTTCATCCACCTGGCGGGGCCGGGGCGTTTCTATTTCACCGGACACAACGTGGGATTTCTGGATGTGCCGGTGTTGCGCGGGCACTTGGAAACCATGGTGAAGATGAGCCCGCTGCTCAGCTATTCGCTGGAGGTTTTGCAGCCGGATGACGAGACGGCGCTGATCGGGGCCGGGGTGAGCGCGTTGCGGGCGTTGACATGGTGAGGGCTAGGTGGTTCAGGCGTGCGGAGTTTCAGTCCAGTTCTCGACTTTGAGACCTTGCACGCGGCTGAACTCGCGGGTGTTGTTGGTCACCAGGGTGAGGTCGAGAAAGCGGGCGTGGGCTGCGATGAGGAGGTCGTTGGTCCCAATCAATGTTCCGCGTGTCTTGAGATCGGCACGAATCTGACCATAGTCGACAGCTGCGTCGCTTGGATAATCCAACACCTGAATGTAGCTAAGGAATCTCTCGAGCCGGTTCCGATCGGCAACCATTCGCGGTGAGATTTCGACCCCGTACAAAAGTTCGGACTTACTTATCGCTGAAATGCAAACGTCATTGACCGCGACTTGCTGCAGTCGGGATAAGACGGCGGCATTTGAACCTTTCATGACATATGAGGCGATGTCTGTGTCGAGCATGAAGAGCGGCATTAGAACGACCGTTCTTCAGGAGGCGGATCATCTACGCCTTCCATGAATTCCTCAGAAGCGAACGGACCGGCGAGCAACCCGGACCAGTCGGTCGGGCGCTCGGAAAGGATAACTTCGTTGCCTTGCTTGCGGATGAAGACTTCCTGTGTGCTGAACTGAAATTCCTTTGGAAGCCGAACCGCCTGGCTGCGGTTATTCATGAAGATTTTGGCAGTGCGTTGCATTGGACCCTCCGCAGGTTTGGCATATACACAAGTATATGCCAATGTCCCGCGGAAGGCAATCGGCTCTATTTTGTAGATTTAGTTATGGTTAGCAGCATCTGAGGTAGGTTTGTGACAGGCGGTCGTGCCAGCTGAGGTGATCCTCGTCGAAGATGGACCAAGCCATTCCCAAGCCCACTGGAAGAAGCGAAACAACCAGGGCGCCGAGGCGCTGGCGCAGTTGGGCGCGGCTGGGGAGTTCATCGTCGAAGGTGCAGAGGGCGATGCGCGCGTACATCATGCCGGGCGTGGCTAGAGTGACTAACAGGAAGAACGCCTGGTAAAGGACGCCGGTGAGGAGAACGGCGGCGAGCGCCATGATCTCCGCGGACTTGAGAGTTGGCGGGTGTTGCAGATGGCCGGCGATGCCCCATACGGCTGCGCTGACCAGGCCGACGATGAGGGCGAAGTCGACGGCGAAAGCCATGAGGCGCAGTTCAAGCGGAGCCAGGTGGAATCCGGAAACAATGGTCGGTGGCTCGTCGTGGAACTCGCGTTCCTCGTCGGTGTGCGAATCGAGTTCGATGCCCGACCACTCGGGGCCGCTCCACGAGGGAGCGGGCGCGGCGAGGTCGGTGGTTGACGCGGTGGGTTCGATGCAGACGGAACTGGGATCAACTTCAAAAATGCTGAGTTGGCCGTATTGCTCCGCAGTTGAGTTGGGGGGAGGGCCGGAGAGACGCGGGCGCATGCGGCGTGTGGCCACGAGCTCGCGAGGAAAGTGAATGAGATTGGCGTGAATGGGCAGCTCGGCATCGACCGACTCGACTGCCGGAGCGGCAGCGAAAGCAGCCGGAGCGGCGCTCCAGTCAACGGCAGGCGCGGAGGTTTCGGATTCGCGGTGTTCCGGGACGGGTGGCGGCGCCAGTGGCAGCGCGGGCATGTCCGGTTCCCAGCGAATCTCCAAGGAACTGGCGGCTTGAGGCGTGGGCGGCGGAACGACGGATTCGGAGGGCAATTCAGACTCGAACCGCGGGGCGCCGAGAATCAGTTCGTGCTCGTCTTCGGTGTAGTCGTATTGAGCGGCTTCGGCGGCATCGATGTTGTCGAGCGCAACCTGGGCCGCAGCCTGCGCCTGAAGCGCGGCACGCGTGGCGACCTCGGCAGCGCGGAGAGCGGCGCGGGCTTCGGCGGCCTGCATATCGCTATAGCTGGGTGCTTTGGCATAGCGCGCGGCCACGCGGGCCGCGGCCTGGGCGGCGCGTCCGCTGACGGAGAGCGGCTCTTCACCGGACGCCTGCTGATCGACAACAGACAGACCACGGCGGCTCTTGTGCGCTTCGAGGCGCCGATTCACTTCTTCTTTCCACGAGGGCTTGGGGGCGGGCTGACTCACGAGTGTACTCAATTTTCCAGCATTCCTTCTGACGCCTTTCTCAGGGCATTTGGTTGGCCCCGGGCGGGCTGTTCAGGTCCGGTGTACCGGCAGACCGGCACCTCGGACGTTGCTCAATAAGAGCCAGGAAGTCATGCGAGAACTGTGGGATCTTTCCGGCGGGTGTGGCGCTTACTCTCACAATTCCGGAAAGTTATCTGCTGCCAGAGCAGCGCGGCGCACGTCCCAATCAACGTGACCCGTATTTGCTATGCTGGCCTTGGTCCCGGGATGCATCCTCGCAATTTTGTGTTTATCACGCTGCTGGTCCTCTGTCACTTGCAAGTTCATGGGCAGGTGTTGACCAATGCGTTACCCCCGACGCAGCAGGAGCCAGCGGCGACCGCGAGCCAGGATGCGATTCCTTCCCTTCCCGATGACCCAGGGCAGGAGGTTCTTCCCGTAGCGCAACCAGAACCTGCCCCTGCAACGGGAACGCCGATCCGATGGACCGCGATGGAACAGGGGCGCGTGGGCGATATGTGGACACTGAGCGGGAATGTTGTCGTCCACTATCGCGGCTACGTCATGCGGGCCGACAAGATTGTGTATCACCAGGCCGATTCGTTGCTGGAGGCGCAAGGCCACGTGCAGGTCACGGGTGGCCCGGAGGACGTAGTAATTGCCGCGTCGCACGGAGATATGCGGCTGGACATGCATACGGCGCGCTTCTACGACGTGACGGGCTCGCTGGGGGTGCGACGCAGCGGAAATGCAATGGTGTACTCCACCACGAATCCATTTCTGTTTACGGGCAGGGTGCTGCTGCAGCTGGGAGAAGGCAGCTACCGCATTGTGGACGGCACGATGACCAACTGCCGGTTACCGCGTCCGGACTGGCAGTTGTTTGCACGCGCCATCAAGCTGGACAACGGTGAAGCGTCGACGGCGAACACGTTTTTCAAACTCTTCGGTGTGCCGATTTTTTATCTACCCTATCTGCGTCACCCGGCGACTGAATCCGGACGCGAAAGCGGATTGTTGATCCCGGTGGTGAGCAACGGGTCGTCGATTCGCGGCTATACGTTTGGCGAGCAGGTGTACTGGGTCATCAATCGCAGCATGGATATGGTGGTGGGGGCGGAATACTACTCGAAGCGGGGGTATGCGCCGAATGGAGACTTTCGTTACAAGGGACCGGGGCTGGATCATCTGACGGTGCGCTGGAATGCCCTTCTGGATCGCGGGATTGCGGCCACCGCGCCAGCCACGGGGCTGGTGAACCAGGGCGGAGTCGACATTGTGGCGTCAGGCCGCAAGGACTTTACAGAGAACACGCGCGTCGCCGGGAACGTGGAATACCTGTCGAGCTATGTGTATCGGCTTGTGTTCAACGACAACTACTCGCAGGCGGTGAACTCCGAAGTGCAGAGCGCGCTTGCGGTCACGCACAACCACAACGGGTTCATTCCGTCAGGCTACTTTGGCCGGCTGCAGACATTTGCCAGCAGCACGGAGGGGGACGAGGCACGGATTCTGCATTTGCCGAGCCTTCGCTTCGATGCACTCGACCGGCCTTTAGGGGGATCTTCGCTGTATTGGGGTATGGGTTCGTCGATCAGCTACCTGAGCCGAGCGGAGACGAACTTTCACGCGCATAACGTGGGGCGCATCGACGTGTATCCGCATCTCTCGTTGCCGATTGAGGCGGGAGGCTGGAGCATTGTGCCCGAGGTGGCGTTGCGCGAGACCATGTACTCCGGCAGCCAGACGCCGGACCTGACGGGCGCAAATGGGGGCACTCCGACGGTCAGTCACGATCCGCTGAATCGCGGGGATTTTGAGGCGTCGCTCGACGTGCGCCCGCCCGCGGTGGAGCGGGATTTCACTCTCAGCCGCTGGAACCGGCGCTTGCGCCACGTGATTGAGCCTGAGCTGATGTATCGATTCGTGGGAGGCATCGGGTCGAACGCGCGCAACGTGCTGCTGGTGGACAACACGGACATCGCCACCGATACGAACGAAGCCGGCTTTTCGCTGACGCAGCGCTTTTATCTGCAACCGCTGGAGCAAAAGCCTTGCAAAGAAGGGGAAGTCGAGGGAGCGAAGTGCGGATCAGCGCCGCGGGAGTGGGCGAGCTGGCAGATTGCGCAGAAGTTCTACATCGACCCGAACTTTGGCGGCGCCCTGATTCCCGATCAACGCAACGTTTTTGATTCCACTCTTGATTTGACGGGTGTGGCGTTCTTGACGGCTCCACGCAATCTTTCGCCGATTATTTCGCGGCTGCGGTTTGAAGCCATCCACAATTTGCGCGCGGAGTGGGACATCGACTACGACCCCCGCGTGGGCCGACTGGGCGCCGACAATCTGTATGCGGGCTACAGCTGGGGACGGAATACGGTGGGCGTGGGCCACGCCCTGCTGAATGCCGTGGACGAACAAGGCATTGCGGCGACGACCATTCAGAGCCAGCAATTGCAGCCATTTTTGCAGATCGGGAAGCCAAGTGCGACGGGCTTTAACCTGGCAGCCAACGGTGGCTATGACTTCGTCCATGGCGCGCTGCAATACGCGGGAATTCAGGCGGTCTATAACTGGGACTGCTGCGGGCTGACGGTGGGTTACCGGCGCTTTGAACTGGGCAAGGTGGGGACGGTGAGCCGCGACGAGACCGAGTGGTTGTATAGCTTTACGCTGGCAAATTTCGGGTCCGTCGGCGATATCCGCCATTCCAATTCTGTATTCCACGATCCGAACTTGCCGCCAGCGTATTGATCGAGGTCCTGGGGCCTCTCGCAAATGCGGAGTCGAATGCGCCGAAACGGTGATACCGCGGGGTGCCCAATGACCTCGCTGGAGTATCCTTTTCTAAGAGGGTTCGCATTTGTCACGTTGTCATTTTCTAACCGCCCTGCTTGCGCTGGGCCTCGCGGTGGGATGCAAAGCTCAGCCCGCTCAGACGAACCAGTCCGACACGGAAACCAATCGGCGCATCGAGGTTCTGGTTCGCAGCCAATTCAGCGTGCCGCTGGACTACACGGTGACGATTGGGGCGCGGAAGCCCAGCAACATTCCGGGGTACGATGCGCTTTCGATTACGTTTTCGCGCGGCGCAAAGACGAATCCCTTCGACTTTCTTATTTCAAACGATGGCAAGACGCTGGCGCGGCTTGAGACATTCGACCTGAGCAAGGACCCCACGGCAACGATCGATACCGGCGGACGCCCGATTCGCGGTAACCCGGAAGCGAAGGTGACGGTGATCAACTTCGATGACCTGGAGTGTCCGTATTGCGGCCGCATGCACCAGGCATTGTTCCCATCGACATTGCAGCACTATAAGGACAAGGTGCGGTTCATTTACAAGGACGATCCGCTGACCGAGTTGCATCCCTGGGCGATGCATGCAGCGGTGGATGCCAATTGCCTGGCGACGCAGAGCGCCGATGTTTACTGGACTTATGTGGACTACCTGCACGGCCACGGGGAAGAAGTGACGGGCGAGAGCCGCGACCTGAACAAGAGCTTTGCTGCGCTGGACCGGATTGCGCACCAGGAAGCTTCGATTGCGAAACTCGACGAGGTAAAGCTCTCTGCCTGCCTGACCAAGCAGGATGAGACGGTGGCGCGCGCCTCAGCCAAGGAGGCGGATGCCCTTGGAATCGACGGTACGCCGGCCCTGTTTATCAATGGTGAGCGCATCAACGGCGCGATGCCGGAGGACCAGGTTTGGATGGTGATTGACCGGGCGTTGCGTGCGGTGGGCGAGGTGCCTCCGCCGTCTGCCGCGCCGGCAGCTAACGATACGCCGGGAGCCAAGGGTGCGGAAAAATAGCGATTCGCGAGGTGCCCTGTGGCGTTGCCCTGGGGATGTTTTCGTAGACACCCCAGCCGGAGATGTTTGGCCCACTGTATCGCAAGCGTGGCTTGTGGATTTATTCTGTAATGCCGGGAGCAAGTGCAGGGTCCTTAGAGGAGTTCAGGTTGCAAGTGAAAGCAGCTTTCGTTCAGCGTAATGTGGTCCTTTCAATTCTGTGCAGTTCGCTGCTGGTAGCCGCGATGACGGGCTGCCACCAGGCGCCGTCGCCCGACGTAATGGCCACGGTGAATGGGAAGAGCATTATGCGCGCGGACGTGGAGAAGTATTACAAGGCTTCCCTTGGCGACAATCCTCAGGATCCGAGCCCGGAACAGGCGAATATTGTTCGGCTGAACATTCTGCACCAGTTGATTGAAGACGAGATTATTCAGCAGCGTGCCGCGAAACTGAATCTTGCTGCCACCGATGAGGACGTGAACGCTAAACTCATCGAGATGAAGGCGCCCTATACGCAAGAGGAGTTTGACAAGCAACTGAAGCAGCGCAACATCACGCTGGATGATTTGAAGCGCGATATTCGCCGTTCGTTGACGCGGGAAAAACTGCAGAACAAAGAGATCGAATCCAAGATCAACATCACTGACGCCGACATCAGCAGCTACTATGCTGCGCACAAGGCGGAATTCAACCTGATTGAACCGCAGTTTCGGTTGTCGCAGATTGTGGCCGCGATCGGGCCGACTGTGCAGAACAACAACATGCCGGCCAAGCCGGTAAGCGATGCCGACGCGAAGAGGAAGATCGAGTCGATCTATAACCGGCTCAAGAGCGGAGACGATTTCGGCGCGCTGGCTGTGCAGTTCTCCGATGATGCCAACACGGCCTCAAGCGGCGGCGACATGGGGTTCGTTTACGAATCGGCGCTGCGCAACGACCAGGCCGCGTACGACGCGATCAGCAAACTGAAGCCGGCGGAGATTACCGATCCGCTGCCGGTGTTTGGGAATGCCGGACCGGGACGCCGCGTGATTGGCTACGCCGTGTATAAGCTGGTTTCGCGCGAACCGGCGGGACAGCGCGCATTGAACGATCCGCGCGTACAGCAGACGATTCGCCAGTTTCTGCGGGAAAGTCACGCGCAACTTCTGAAAAACGCCTACTTCGAAATGCTGCACGATCAGGCGTCGGTGCGGAATTACTACGCTGAGCAGATTCTGAAGAACAGCGGCCAGTAGCGCAGCCTCCCTCTCCACAATTGAATTTTGGGTGCGATCAAGCGGAGTGTGCCTGATGTGTGGAAATGGGTGGCGTGTGCCCTGGGGCTTTGCGGGGGGAGATGCTGCGAGGGGACGAATGGGGGGTTCGCGGGCTGGGGTTCGTGGGGGCTAACACCGATTGGGTGGCCCCGCTTCGGTGCCGGCCGCTCGAGTTGCTGCGAGGCAGAGCCGATAGGCGAAGCGGTCGGGTAACCTGCCGTGGGATGGCACAAAAGCCGATGGCCTCCGAGAACTCGGAGGCCATCTTTGATTCTGATTGTGTGCGGCGGGCTACTTGAGGTTGCCGCTCGAATCCATGGTGATGCCGCCCGGGCCTTTGTCCTTCTTCTCTTCGTTGGCCTTGCGGGTTCCCATGGCCTTGTGGGTCCAGTCTTCGGCAGCAGCCAAATCCGCAGTCACCGCGGCGGGGTTGCCGTAATCCACATCGGCCTTGTTACGGTAGATCAAGTTGAGGTATTGCATGGCGTCGTCGTAGTTGGCGCGATTGGCCACGGCGTCATTGAGATACTGCAGGCCTTCTTCGATAAGAGGAGCATTCTTGACCTTGAGGTCTTCCATGACCTTCTTGGGAGCCTTGGCATTGCCTTTGCCGTCGTCGTCCAATCCGGCGGCCTGCAGAGCCTTGAGCTTATTCTCGTGCGCCTCGGTCCAGTCAATCACGCCCACCGTGTAGGCAGCTTCAGGATCTTTTGGATCGGCGGCCAGAACCTTCTTCTGCCATTCCTTGGCATCATCCAGTTTCTTGATGTTGAAATAGATGCCCGCGATGTGCTTCATGCTGTTGACGTCGGTCGGGTCCTTGGCGAGAACTTCCTGGAAGATGCTGATCGCCTGTTGCGCAGTCTTGAGATTCTCGGCCGTATCGAGGCCAGGAACAATGTTCTGCGACAGGGCTGTGGCGAGGTAGCTCTTGGCCATAGGCAGAGTCGGATCGAGTTCGGTAGCTTTCTGGAAATGCCCAATGGCTTCTTCGTACTTGCCACTCTTATAGGCGTCCACTCCCTTGTTCAATTGATCACGGGCTGCCAGGCGGTTGCACCCGCTCATGGAAAGCACCATGCCGGCCAGAACAACCGCGAGCGCCGTAATACGTGCGGGTCCATTCATGTTCTTATCGTCTCCTTCAGGTCGTGCCTGTGTACTGCGCGCCTGGAATCTCAATGCATCTGGCGACGGGTGGGAGTGTCCGAAACCAGGATGGAAAAATTGTACTCCCATCTCTTCGGCGAAGTGCCAACGCCCGAAGAGGCTGCCAACTACCTAATGAACCAACTGTACGCCCGGCGTCAGAAGGCCGATGTGATCCACGCCTGCCGCATGACCAATGTCGATCGCTTCAGCGATCTGGGTGAATTGCAGTTGGTCGTCGCCCTTTACAAACAACACCCGCTCGGCGCGATTGGCATAGATTGCAGCCAGCCTGGCGGGGAGATCGTTACGATTCACGGCCTGTTGATTGATTCTGAAATTCACGATTCCGCCGCTCCCCTTGACTACCTCGAGCACCACGGATTCTGGATTGGCGTTCGGAGTATTGAGGGACGGCCTGGGGGCCAATGCGGACTCTCCGCGGGGCAAGGCAGGGACGATAACCATGAAGATGATAAGCAAGACCAGCAAGACATCGATCATCGGTGTGACGTTGATCGTAGAAGTAATCTCTCTCGTGTTGCCGCTCGTTGTTGTCATGGCAGAACTCCCCTTTCTTCCCGTTGCAGGGAGAATTCGTGCGGAGCCGGTTTACTGGCCCGCCAGAATCTTCGGCGTCATGAGGCCGATGTGGTCCACGTTGGCGGCCTTGCCAATGTCAATCACCTCAGCAACATAACGGAAGTCCAGGTTGTCGTCGCCCTTTACAAACATCACGCGCTCGGCGCGATTGGCATAAATATCCGAGAGCTTGGCCAACAACTCAGACTTCTGCACGGGCGTTTCGTTGATTTTGTACTGCGGCGCCGCGCCGGGCTGGTAGAGCACCTGCACGACGATGGTGCGATCGTTCGGCTGCTGCTGCTGCTGTGGATTCTTCGGCGGCTGCGGCACCAGTGCGTCCAGGCCCTTCGGCGTAACCGGCACGATGACCATGAAGATGATCAAGAGCACCAGCAGAATGTCAATCATGGGCGTGACGTTGATTTCGCCCATCGCGCCACCACCGCCACCAGTTGAAAATGCCATGGTTTCAAACTCCTCGTTTGATCGAAAACGTTAAACGGACCCTACGTGGATCGAGGCTTATTGCCCGACTTCACGTTTCTGCGTCAATAATCCGACTTCATCCACACCGGCTGTGCGCACGGCGTCGATGGCGTCTTCAACGGCCCGGTATTGTGCACGCGCGTCGGCGCGAACGAAAATGGTTTTTCCCGGTGTGTCGGCAAGTTTGTCGCGGACCTTTGCGCCCAGCTCGCTGGGTGCGACGTGATCCTGCCCGAGGTAGACTCCGCCGTCGCGTGTAACAGCGACGATGATCGCGTCTTCCTTGTCGGCGTCCGGCATTGCGGTGGGATTATCCACCTTGGCCATATCCACAGCTACCTTTTGCTGGAGCATGGGAGTAATGACCATGAAGATGATCAGCAACACCAGCATGACGTCCACCATGGGGGTGACGTTGATGTTGGAGTTGACTTTTTTTCCTTCGTCTCGAACTGCAACTGCCATGGTAGTGGCTCCGTGCCTGTGATTTTGTGTACGAGTGGCGTCCGGTTCTTTCTTGTGAATCTTGCGGCCCTGGAAACTTGAAACCGGTGGACAGGAGGACGTTGCCGTTCTCCTGTCCCCGCAAATTCCCGCTCATGAGACGACAGCGTTTAGCGCTTGTTGCTCTGCTTGATGAAGTAGTCGATCAATTCGCTGGACGAGTTATCCATTTCGACGTCGAAAGCTTCAACGCGTCCGGTGAAGTAGTTGAAGGCCATAACGGCCGGGATGGCGACGAGCAGTCCGAAAGCCGTGGTGACGAGGGCTTCAGAAATACCGCCGGCAACCGCGCCGATACCCGAGGTCTTCTGGGTGGCGATCTGCTGGAAGGCGTTCAAGATGCCGACGACGGTGCCGAACAGGCCGACGAACGGGGCGGTCGAGCCGATGGTGGCCAAAACGCTCAAGCCTCTCTTCAGCTTGGCGTGGACGATGGCCTCGGCGCGATCGAGCGCGCGCTGCGAGCTCTCGATGTTGTTTTCGGTGGCGGCGCCGCCGGATGCGCGGAACTCCTGCAAGCCAGCCGTAACAACTTCAGCAAGGTGCGACTTCTTGTTGCGGTCGGCAATCTTGATGGCTTCTTCAAGCTTGCTGTCCTTCAGAGCGCCGGCAACCTTGGGCGCGAATTCACGCGACTGCTTGCGGGCGGCGGAGAAGTAAAGGTAGCGGTCAATCATGACGGCCAAGGACCAGATGGACTCGATAAACAGCAGGATAGCGACGGCGCGCGCCAGCCATCCCATGTGTTCCCACAGCCCCATAGGGCTGAAGCTGACTGTCTGTTCCCCTTCTTGCAGAAGAAAGGCCAGACTGCTGACCGTGTGCGAAGTTAAATGTGCGAGCTGAGCGAGAATCACTGAATCGTTCCTCCTAAGGAGTTTTCTTGTGTACTGCACGGTCCGCCGCGGCGGATTGCTGGGAATGCGGCTCTTTCCGGATTCGCATTCAGGTCAAAAAACAAAGCCCTCTTCCATGAAACGGGAAGAGGGCCAGAGTAAATCTCATCCACCCAGGCTGAAGATCACGTTAATGGTGGTCTCAACCTCGACAGGATCATTGTTGAGCAGGTAGGGGCGGTAGCGCCAGGACCTGACGGCGTCCATTGCCGCCTGCTGAAGCATGGCCGGCCCGCTGATCACGCGAAGGTTCTCGATCGTTCCTGTCTTGGAAATGGTCGCCTGCAAAATGACCGTACCGGAAACGCGCGCGGCCTTGGCGATAGGCGGGTAAATCGGAGTGGTCTTTTGGATCAACATGCCGACCGCAACGCCGGCCGAGATGTTCACCTTCTTGGGGGCCGCAGCCTGCACCTTGGGTGCGTTGCCGCTGCCAAACACACTACCCATCACGCCACTGCTGCTGCCACCCAGCCCTTCCATACCGGCGACGCCGAAGCTGGAAGGAGGCGCCTCTTTTTCGGCAACCTGTTTGATGCTGTTCGGGATCTTGGTTGGGGCGATGAGCTGGTTGTTCATCATTTCCGACTGCACGTGCACCACATGAACCTCGGGTGGCGGCGGTGGCGGCGGCGGCGGCGGCGGCGGCGGGGGTGCAACCAAGAGCGTTTGCATTGCAGCCTTCGGCAGCGCCTCAGGATAGATCAAGGGAATGAGAATCAATAGAAGCAGAATCGAGCCATTGGTGATGAATGTCACCATCATCCAATACTTGCTTTTGCTCTTGATTCTTCCTCCGGATTCAAATGTGGAATCTTCAAACATGGCCAGCCTCGAATCGGGTGTTGGTTACCTCAATTTAGACACCGGCGAGAGGAGATTTGTTCCCGGCGTCCAAACGGTACCACAGCAGTGTGCTCCACCTATATCAGAACTGTGCTTCACTTGCAAAACATGCCCTAAAAACAGTGCAACCACGTCGTACGCGATTCAGGCCTTTGCGCGTTTCGCCGCAGGCAAAACCGCGGCCTTTCCCTTGCCGGCGCGCCAGTCCTGCCAAGCCACCAGCATCGGCGCAGCGACCGCGATCGATGAGTAGGTGCCGATCAGGATGCCCACCACGAGAGCGAACGAAAATCCCTTCAACACCTGCCCGCCAAAAACATAGAGCGAAAGGACTGTAATGAAGGTCAGGCCTGAAGTCAGAACGGTCCGGCTCAAGGTCTGATTAATGCTTCGGTTGACAACGTCGGAAAGAGTCTCGCGACGGCTGAGGCGGAGGTTCTCGCGGATGCGGTCGAAGACCACGATGGTGTCGTTCATGGAATAGCCGACCAACGTCAGAATCGCGGCGATCACGGTCAGGCTGATCTCCTGATTGGTAAGTGCGAAAGCGCCGACGGTGATGAGCGTGTCGTGAAAGCAGGCGACGACTGCTGCAACACCATAAATGAGTTGGAAGCGGAACCAGAGGTAAATCAGCATGCCCAGCATGGAGTACAACGTTGCCAGGCCTGCCTGTTTTTCGAGTTGCTTGCCCACGGTGGGACCGACGACCTGCACGTTGCGGATATTTTTGGTGTCAATGCTGCTGTCGTAGTGAGAGCGGAGCGCATCCATAATCTGTTCGCGCCCCGCATCGAGCGCCGCCTCATTCGTTTGTTCGGGCAAGCTGATCAGCACATCGTTGCTTGTTGCCTGATCGAGGTTTCGAATGGGTTGGATGCTGGCGTCCTTGATTCCGGCTGCATCCATCGCCTGGCGGATGCGATTGATATCGGGAGCCGAGTTGAACTGCACCTGGATCTGGGTGCCACCGCGGAAGTCGACGCCCAGGGGAACAGGGCTGCCGATTTTCTGCCAGTGCAGGCCCATCGAAATGATGCCGGCCACGCTGAAGACCATAGAAAAGAGGAGGAAGTACCACTTCTTCCCCAACCAATCCACGTTTACGCTGCGAAACAGTTCCACTGATTCTCTGCCTTCCTGGGACCGGAGCATTTAAAGCTCCGGGATGCTATGTTTTTCGCCCGCCTCCCTTGAGGGAGAGCAACGCTTAAATCGAAACCAATTCGCCCGGCTTCAACTTGTTCAGGTGGGCCTCGAAGATGACGCGTGAGACATAGACCGCTGTGAACAGGTTGGCCGCGAGACCGAAGGTGAGGGTGACTGCAAAGCCCTTCACCGGGCCGGTCCCAAAGAGGAACAAAATTGCTGCCGAGACAATGGTGGTGACGTGCGTATCGATGATCGTCACCCACGCATGGGCAAAGCCCTGATCGACGGCTGCCGAGGGTGCTTTACCGGCACGGACTTCTTCTCGGATGCGCTCGAAGATCAGAACGTTGGAGTCAACGCCCATACCAATGGTGAGGATGACGCCGGCAATACCGGGCAACGTAAGGGTTGCGCCGGAAAAGCCCATGAAGCCGAGCAGAATAACGAGGTTCAGGAACAACGCCAAATCCGCATTGATACCGGATCCGCGATAGTAGACCAGCATGAAGACCATGATCAGGAGCACGCCGACGACAGCAGCGGTCACGCCCTCCTTTACAGAGTCAGCGCCGAGCGATGCGCCTACTGTGCGGTCTTCAAGATAGTTAAGCGAAGCGGGCAGGGCGCCGGTGCGAAGCATTTTGGATAGGGTCGCGACTTCGTCCGCGGAGAAGCTGCCTTCGATCTCGCCGGAATCGCGGATGGCGCTCTTGATGTTGGCCACTTCGCGCACCCGACCGCCGAGAACCACGGCCATGGCGTGACCAACGTTGGCGCTGGTGTACTCGTAGAAACGGTCACCCGCTTCGTTGGTGAGCGTAAAGCGTACATCGGGCAGTCCGTTGGCGCTGGTTCCCGGATCGGCGGATCGGAAGTCGCTGCCGGCCACGACGGGAACGCGCTGCAGCACGTAAATACTGTCCGCGTCGGAGCCGGTCATCCCGGAGAAATGCGACAGCTCTTCGTCGGCAGGAAGTGCGCCGCCTACGCTGCCCAGGGCGGTCTGCTCATCCTGGTAGGGACCACCGACCACGGGGTGGATCTCAAGCCGCGCGGTGGATTGAATGATGTTCTTGACGCGATCGAGATCCTCGATGCCCGGCAACTCAACGAGAATCTGGTTGTCGCCAAGGCCGTACTCCTGAATGACCGGTTCGCTGACGCCGAGAGAGTCGACGCGGTCGCGAATGGTTTCGATGGCCTGTTGGACAGTCTTCTTCTCGAGAGCCTGCTCGACCAGCGGCTTCATGGTGATGGTGAAGCTGCCGTCGGAGCCGCCGTTTACGTCGTATTCGTTGGAGTACTTGGCGTCAAGCAGCGACCGGATGTCGTTGGACTTTGCGGAGGCCGTGCCTTCGACGCGGATCAACTCTGGCTGGCCCGAACCATCGGGCTTGAGCGGATTGGGCTTGTAGACCTGCGAATACGTAAGGCTGGCAGTCTTCAGATCCTGCTGGATGCGGCCTACTGCGCTGTCGGTCTCGTCGCTGACCGCCTCTTTGACTACGACCTGCAGAATGAGGTGAGCGCCGCCGCGAAGGTCAAGGCCGAGATGAATGCGCTTGGTGATACTGTCCAGCAGGGCGCTGCCGCTAAGGCCGGACGGTATGCCAAAGATGCCGTAGATGAAAATCACCAGGACCGCAATTATCAGGGCTATTCTGCTGTTGAGATTCTTTTTCATTTTCCCAATTCTCTAGTCCAAAAAAGTAAACGCCCGGCGGGCATCCCTACGAATCCGATGAACTGTCCTGTGTGGTGACGGAGGCAATCGCGTTCTTGGCAATCTCCAGCTTCAGATTGTCAGGAGCCACGCGAATGATGATGACATCCTCCTTGATGGAAAGGATAATGCCGCGAATGCCGCCGGCGGTGGTTACGCGATCCCCGGCCTTAATACTGCCCAGCATCTCCTGCCACTGCTTTTGCCGCTTCTGCTGCGGGCGAATCATAACGAAATAGAGCACCGGAATCAAAAGCAGAGGCAGAAGCATTGGAAGACTGCCTCCACTTGCTCCCACGGGTCCTGCCAACAACCAAGCCAAACTCGTTGCCACACTCATCCTTTGCTAGCCCTGCGGCGAATGGATCGCATCGCTCAGGGCACAGGCACATCCGGCCTATAGCCGGAAGCCTCTAAAAAGTTTGTCTCCGGGAACGTTCCTGGCTTCCGAATAGGTCCGGCACAGGATCTGGGAGGAGGGTCATGCTGCAGCGGCGGCGCCTTGACCAAGGACCCGCACACATTCGCAACTCAAAGACCCAGCTACCGTTTGCTTCCTTTTCGACACAGTCCTCTCTTGTAATCGGCGTGGCCCATTTTCACTGCTTTTGCTGCACGCAGCCCTGCCGAAGTCCAAAAGAAGTCCTAGGTAGATAAGAAACGCGCAACCACAGGTGTGTCAAGGCTCCAGCGCACATCGTGGAGCCTGCGGCGCGGCTGTGCGGGGCGATCGAAAGCGCGGGGACGGCGGGCTTCTGCTCCTTACAAAGCTCTTACAGATTGCCTTCTCCAGCTTTACGACCGGCGCTGTCTGCTGGAGGAAGGCCGGGCTGTGGGCCGGAAGACGATCTTCCCAAGTTCACAGCCAATGGAGAGTAGCTGCGATGACACACCCCTATGACTTCGAAGTGTTGCTTCTGGTGCCACTGACTGTGGCGTTTGGATTTCTGACGTGGGTGATGTGGAGCCTGACACGGGATCTGACACCGCGGCGGCGTGTGTACCGGTTCAGTACTCGGAAGCTCAGGACCTCCAGTAACGGATTTCCGGCTGAGCGCAACTGAGGCAGAGCCGCTGTCCGTTGACTTCTCGGAAGCGGCCAAAGTTGACTCCCTCGCCGCAATTGGGACAAGTGAAGCGCTCGCCTTTGAAGCCGGGCAGTTCGCTGGGATCAACGTTGACGATCACATCGTGCACGCGGAAGAGCTGTTCGTCGGGAAGTTCGCGGTAGGCGGCCATCTGCTGCGCGCTTTTGTTTTCGATGTGGGGATAGAGAGACCGGGCCAGTTCGCGGGAATTTTCGAGGGCGAGAATGCGAACGGCGCGACTTGTCGAGAGATCGACGAAGGTGGCGGCCATTTTGCCCCAGTCGCGCAACTTGAGGGTGCGCTTACCGACGCGGCAGCCGGTGACGGTGCCGATGGCGTCGGTGGCGCAGCGATCGATTTCGACAAACGTCACGACGCGCTTGCGGTCGGCGCCG
>Ga0265339_10000066_pt1 | contig 91908 bp, 91 predicted proteins | sample 4CB219metaG_FD_202085 | JGI IMG/M metagenome (GOLD analysis project Ga0265339, IMG submission 202085) | Rhizosphere microbial communities from Carex aquatilis grown in University of Washington, Seatle, WA, United States - 4-CB2-19 metaG | ecosystem: Host-associated > Plants > Roots >...
CGGGCTTACCACCCGGTCTCGGGCGGCGTCGGGCATCAGCCCGCCGGCACTATGACCGGCGTGTGAGGTGCTCACTGTACGGGGACAGTTTGTTTCGTTCGTTGTTCCGGCGCGGGTAATGCCCGCGGAGAAGCGCGAGGTCTCCGCCTCCCGGTCGAGGCGGCCGTACAGGATCGAACGCTCCGGACTGTCTCCCGAAGCATGGCCTGACGCTGAGCCTTGGGGACCAGCTGTCTCCCTGGCAAGAGCCGCGGTGGAACGCCGACAGGCGAGCGCGCCCCGCAGGGCGCGCGCTGCGCCGGCAGGTGCAGCAGTTGGTTACGCGTCTGTCGGCGTTCTGCCTCCTTTCTTGTTCTTCTCTTTGCTGGCAGTGGCGAAGGGAGGCAAACAACACTCCGGATCGGTGGAAAACGGAGTCCAGGCTTTTCAACTCGCAGCGCGAAGCAAAAATCGCGGGGCGGGAACGGGAGCATTTATTCACCTCTCCCCGCGTGCGGGGAGAGGTCGCGATTGCGAGCGTTAGCGAAGCAATCCGGGTGAGGGGGCGGTGCCGCGATTCTGAGCGTTCCAGTCAAACACCAGCGCAACAGACAATAATCTGCGCTCAGGCAGCTCTAAGGCCCCCTCATCCCGACCTTCTCCCCGCACGCGGGGAGAAGGAGAAACTACAACTTGAACGTCTCGTAGGTGGCCGGATGAAACAGTTCGTCGACCGACAACCGCCGCGACGACAGGCCTTCGGCATGATGCTGGGCGAGGAAATAATCCAGCACCTTGCGGTTCGGCTCGACGCCGTAGGACCAGAAATCGTGGCCCATCAGCGCGCGCGCTTCGGCGAGCCGCTCCTCGACGAACGGCAGCGTCACCTTGGTGGCGGAGGTGTCGGACAATTTCGCCAGCCCCGCCTCTTTCGACGCCTCGAACGCTTTCAGCACCGCGCCCGGCAGCCACGGATGTTTTTCGGCGAGTTCGCGGCGGATGCCGACCGCATGCATGATCGGGAAATAGCCGGTGCGCTTGAAATAGTCCTTGGCGACGGCGGTGGGGTCGGGAAACAGCCAGCCGATATGCGGGTGGCCTTTTTCCACCAGCGTCGGCGGGCGCGGCGCGATGAAGCCGTCGATCTCGCCCTCGGCGAGCAGCGCCGAGATGGTCTTGCCCTCGGGCGCGTTGTCGAGCCGCACGCCCGGCGGCAGCTTGATGGTGATCTTTTCCGGCCGGCCGGCGTGCTCGATGCCGCCGCGGATCCAGTGGATGTCGGAACGTTTGACGCCGTAATCGTCTTCGAGAAAGGAGCGCGCCCACACATTCGCCGTGAGTTGATATTCCGGCACGCCGACCTTGCGGCCCTTCAGGTCCTCCGGCTTCTTGATGCGGTCGGTGCGCACATAGATCGAGGTGTGACGGAAGGCGCGCGACACGAAAGCCGGCACCGCGATATAGGGCGAGTTGCCGGCCGCGGTCTTGACCGAATAGCTCGACAGCGAGACTTCGCAGATGTCGAATTCGGCGGCGCGGAAGGCGCGGAAGAAGATTTCCTCCGGCACCAGCGTCATGAACACGGGGTCGACGCCGTCGATCTGCACGGCGCCGTCGATCAGCGCGCGGGTGCGGTCGTAGTCGCCGACGGCGACGGAAAGTTGCAGCTTGGGCATGTCGTATTTCCTCTACCTGCGCAACAAACAAGTCGCGTTTCCCGGGCGCAGCGCAGCATGCAGCGAAGCGCAATGGTGCGCTGCAGACCCGGGATCGCCGAAAACGTCGAGTTCGGGACGATCCCCGATCAGCGATGCACCGCTGTCGCGCTGCACCGCGTCCGGGAAACGCGGCTTTTTGCGTGTCCACATAGCCGCGTGCGCGGGGCGCTGCCAAGATGGTATCGTGGCGCGCGGCGCCGGACGGACGGCGCCGCGTCTTTTCCTGAGGTCGTTTGCCCGATGCTGCTTCGCCTTGTCGCGCTCGTCTTCGTCTTCGCAACTGCCGCCGCCGCGGCGCAGCCGAAGCCCCCTACCCCGCCGGCTGTGCCGTCACCCCAGCCTCCGGCCGCGGCGGCGGGCCCGCGCGTTTCTGTCGACGCCGGCAACATCGTCATCGAACGCGGCGGTGTCAAAACCCGGCTCACCAGTTCCGAGCAGGACAGCGACCCGGTGCTCGCGCCCGACGGCAGCTATGTGGTGTACACACGCAAGGGACGCGGACACGGTCTGCCAGGCTACGATCTCGGTCAGTTCTGCACCGCGGCGCCCAAGCCCGACGAGCTGCGCCGCGTCAACGCCGCCGGCGGCGGCGACCGGCTGCTGCTCGAGGGCCGCAAGGGCGACGGCCAGGCGCAGCTCTGCGACTTTCGCGCCAAGCAGTTCTCCGCCGACGGCACGCGGCTCTATTTTCTGACACCGGGCTGGACCACCTCGGGCGCACTGCATGTCTACGACAGGCGTACGCGCGAGCAGCGCTTCGTGCAGCCGGCCAACGATCTCCTGGTGCTGAATTTCTGTACCGGCCAATATCGCGACGCGCTCGCTATTCAGCAGCACCGGTATTTGGTATTCGGCGGCAGCTACGACTGGTACTGGCTCTACGATGCGTCCGGAAAGAAAGAGCTTGGCCCGCTCGGCGAATTTGACGGCCCCGACGCGATGGCCAAGGCGGCGCACAAGGAGTGGTGCAAATAGCGCCTATCAATTTGAAGAAGGGTCATTGCCATGCACCTGCCGATCTATCAGGTCGATGCGTTCGCCGAAAAGCTGTTCGGCGGTAATCCGGCCGCGATCTGCCCGCTGACCGAATGGCTGCCCGACGCCACCATGCAGGCGATCGCGGCAGAGAATAATCTCGCCGAGACCGCTTTCTTCGTGCGTGAGGGCGCAGACTACGCACTGCGCTGGTTCACGCCCGCGGTCGAAGTCGATCTGTGCGGGCATGCGACGCTTGCCTCCGCGCACGTCGTGTTCTCGTTTCTCGAACCGGGACGCGAACGCGTGAATTTCCGCACGCTCAAAGCCGGCACGCTCACGGTGGCGCGGCGCGGCGACATGCTGATGATGGATTTCCCGGCGCGGCCCGCCACGGCAGTTGATCCGCCGCCGGGTTTGCTCGCAGCGCTCGGCGGTTCGCCGCGCGAAGTTTTGAAAGCGCGCGACCACATGGTGGTCTATGGCAGCGCCGCGGAAGTCGCGGCGCTGAAGCCGGATTTTGCGGCGCTCGGCAGGCTCGATTGCTGGGCCGCGATCGCCACCGCGCCGGGCGAGGATGGCACCGATTTCGTCTCGCGCTTCTTCGCGCCGCGCCAGGGCATCGACGAAGATCCGGCGACCGGCTCGTCGCATTGCACGCTGGTGCCGTATTGGGCCGCGCGCCTCGGCAAGCGCGAACTGAAGGCGCGGCAATTGTCGCGCCGCGTCGGCACGCTCACCTGCGCGCTCAACGGCGACCGCGTCGCCATCGGCGGTCGTGCCGTGCTTTATCTGGAGGGAAAAATAACGGTGTGAGAGGATTAAGAAACAATCGAACAACGGCTATTGAGAGGTCGGCCGCCGGTCTATAAATGTCGTAAGGTCGCGGTTGTGCAGCGAACGGGTAAACCATGCTGAAAATCGAGAGCGAACAAGAGGCAGATGGCCGCTGGATTGCCGAAGTTCCTGCTTTGCCGGGCGTCATGGCCTACGGCGCGACTAAATCCGATGCGAGCGCGAAGGCTAAGGTCTTGGCATTACGGGTGATTGCAGACCGGGTAGAAAACGGTGAGCCTTTGCCCCGGGAGATCGCTGACGTTTTTGAAGCGGCATGAGCCCGTGGCCTTCCTGCAGGGCGCAACGTGTTCTCGCGGCGTTGTTGCGTCGAGGCTGAACAATCAAACGACAAACCGGGTCGCATCGCGTCCTTACCAAGGCCGGCTCGCCTGATTACGTTTTCGCGTTCCATGATGGTGATGAAATCGGCCCGCGCATGCTGGCTCGCATTGCCAAACACACCGGCCTGACGCCGACGGATCTGTGACTCGTGTTCTTCAGTGCCCGGCGAACGGCTCCGCGGGCGCGATGTCGGTGATCTTGAACTGCACGCGCTCTTCGCCCTGCCAGCGGTCAAGCGAAAATGTGCCGGCGGCATGAACCTGGTGGCCGCGGTTATGGAGGAGAGCTTGCCCGAGCTTTTGTCCCGCGACGCGAAACGCGATGGCATTGACGCCGGAGCCGTCGCCGGATTTGAGCCGCACGCGCATGTGCGCCTGGCCTACCTCTTCGGCGAAGGCGATCGTGTGCGCCGGCAGCGCAATGACCGGCTCAGGGTTTCCGGCGCCGAACGGACCGGCGCGGCCGATCATTGCGACAAGGTCCGCGTTCGCGGCAGCAGCGGTGACCGCGCCATCGATCATGAGGCCGCTCGCGCGCCGCGCCGTTTCGACATCGGCGGCGAGCACGGATTCCAGATACGCGCGCCACTCGGCCAGCGCGCCCTTGCGCAAGGTCACGCCCGCCGCCATGGCGTGGCCGCCGCCTTTGAGCAGCAAGCCTTCGGCCACCGCGCGCCGCACCGCGCGGCCGATATCGACGCCGGTGATGGAGCGGCCGGAGCCGGTGCCGATGCCGCCAGGCTCGAGCGCGATAGCGAAGGCCGGCCGGCCGAATTTTTCCTTAAGCCGCGCGGCGACGAGCCCGACAATGCCCGGGTGCCAGCCTTCGGCGGCGGTGACGACGACCGCGCCCTTTTCTTCGATGCCGAGCGCCGCCATTGCTTCAGCCTCGGCCTGAGCGAGCGTGTCAAGTTCGATGGTCTGGCGCTCGCGGTTCAGCCGATCGAGTTCTGCGGCAATCTTGGCCGCCTCCGTCGGATCGTCTTCGATCAGAAGCCGCACACCGAGATCGGCGCGGCCGATGCGGCCGCCCGCATTGATGCGCGGGCCGAGCAGGAAGCCGAGATGCCAGGCCTCCGGCGGGCCCGCGAGCCGCGCCACGTCCATCAGGCTCGTGTGCCCCGCCCGCTCGCGCCGGCGCAGCGCCACGAGGCCCTTGGCAACGAAGGCGCGGTTCAGGCCGGTCAGCGGCACCACGTCGGCGACGGTGCCGAGCGCGACATCGTCGAGAAAGGACATCAGATCGGGTTCACTGCGTCCCGCGTCCCAGAAGCCGCGGCGGCGCAGCTCACGGTTCACCGCCACCACCGCCATGAACACAAGACCGACAGCCGCCAGGTGACCGAGCCCGGAGAGATCGTCGCGCCGGTTCGGATTGACGACCGCGACGGCCGGCGGCAACACCTCGTCGGCCTGATGGTGGTCGATGACGACGACGTCCATGCCGCAGGCGCCCGCTTCGATCAGCGGATCGATGCTGGTGGTGCCGCAATCGACGGTGACGAGGAGGCTCGCCCCGCGATCGGCGAGCGCGCGCACCGCCTCGACATTCGGGCCGTAGCCTTCAAACAGCCGGTCGGGAATGTGGATCAGCGGCTCGACGCCGCACAGGCGCAGAAATCGCGCCAAGAGCGCCGCCGACGTCGCGCCATCGACGTCGTAATCGCCGAAGATCGCGATGGTCTCGCCGCGCGTGATGGCGTCGGCGAGGCGCGCCGCCGCCTCCTTCATGCCGGCGAGCACGTCCGGATCGGGCATCGCGCGCCGGATCGCCGGATCGAGAAAGGCCTCGACGGCGTCGATCTCGATATTGCGGCCGGCAATAATGCGCGCCAGCAATTCGGGCAGTTCGTGGCGCTGTGTGATCGCCAGCGCCCGCGCCGCGGCGCGCTCGTCGAGCCGGTCGCGCCAAGCGCGGCCGGTCGCGGAATTTTCGACGCCGAGGAACAGGCGATTGTGATCGGGCATTGTCCGGTCGTCATTCCGGGGCGCGCCATCAGGCGCGAGCCCGGAATCCATAGTCACAGACTACGCGAGATTTGCGCGGCCGTGTCTATGGATTCCGGACTCGCCGCTTCGCGGCGATCCGGAATGACGCTCGACGAACTAAAACTTGTCAAGCTGCCGGTGTTCGGCCCTGATCCAACGCACCGTACCGCTGACCGAACGCATCACGACAGTTTCCGTCTCAATCACGTCGTGGCCGAACCGCACGCCGGCCAGCATCGGGCCGTCGGTGACCCCGGTCGCGGCGAAAAGGCAGTCGCCCCGGACCATGTCGGCGATCTGGTATTTCTTGCGATGGTCCTTGATGCCCATGCGGGTGGCGCGTTCGCGCTTCTCGTCGGTATCGATGATGAGCCGCGTCTGCATCTGCCCGCCGGTGCAGCGGAGCGCGGCGGCGGCGAGGACGCCTTCGGGTGCACCGCCGATGCCGAGATAAATGTCGATGCCGGTCTTGTCCGGCTGCGCGGTGTGGATGACGCCGGCGACGTCGCCATCGCTAATCAGGCTGACTGCGGCGCCGGCTTTGCGCACCCCTGCGATGATGTCGGCGTGGCGCGGCCGGTCGAGGACCATTGCGGTAATCGCCTCGGGCGGCACGCCCTTGGCCTTGGCGAGATTGCGGATGTTTTCTTCGGCCGGCGCATCGAGGTCGACAACGCCATTCGGGTAGCCCGGGCCAATCGCGATCTTATCCATGTAGATGTCGGGGGCGTGCAGCAATGCGCCCTCGTCGGCCATGGCGAGCGTAGCGATCGCGCCCGGCATGTTCTTGGCGCACAGCGTCGTGCCTTCGAGAGGATCGACCGCGATATCGACCTTCGGGCCGCCCTTGCAGCCGACCTTCTCGCCGATGAACAGCATCGGCGCTTCGTCCATCTCGCCCTCGCCGATCACAACCGTGCCGTCGATCAAAAGCTTGCCGAGTTCACGCCGCATGGCGTCAACCGCGGCCTGGTCGGATTTCTTCTCGGCGCCGCGCCCGCGCAGCCGCGCCGCCGCGACCGCGGCCCGCTCGGTCACACGCGCGAGCTCGATCGAGAAGATGCGCTCAATCATCGAGGTCTGCGGCACACTGATCGACGCCATCATTTCTTCCCCAAAACACCCGCGCAAGACCGGCGCGGCCTAATTCTTCTCAATGCGAATAACTTGCGGCTGGCCGGAGATTACACGGTCGCGCCGCACCGCGGAAAGCGCTTTGCGCACAGCGTCCTCACTGGTCGCGTAGGTAATCATGATGACCGGAACGGCTTCGCCCGAGCGCCCGGACGGCGACGCGCCGTGGGCGCCGCTGCCGTGACGCTGCACGATCGACTCCAGCGAAATGCCCTGCTGGGCGAGGCGCCGCGCGATGGTCGCCGCGGTGCCGGGCCGGTCGCGGGCCAACAGCCGGATATAATAGCCGCCCTCATGGTGCTGCATCGGCGCCTTGCGGGTCGCGGTCATCCGCGCCGCCGGACGCCCAAACGGTGCATTGCGCACGCCGCGGGCGATATCGGCGAGGTCGGATACCACGGACGACGCGGTCGCCAGGCCGCCGGCGCCGGGTCCAACCAGCGTGATCGGCGAAAGCCCCTCGGCATCGAGCGTGACCGCATTGGTCACGCCCATGACCTGGGCGATGGCCGAATCCTTCGGCACCATGGTCGGGTGAACGCGCTGCTCGATGCCGGCCTCGGTTTTGACCGCGACGCCCAAAAGCTTGACGCGGTAGCCGAGTTCGTCCGCGGCATCGAGATCGGCGAGCGAGATCGAAGAAATGCCTTCGACGTAGATAGCGTCGGGATCGAGCTTGGTGCCGAAGGCGAGGCTCGCCAGGATCGACAGCTTTTGCGCGGTATCATGCCCCTCCACGTCGAACGACGGATCGGCCTCGGCGTAGCCCAGACGCTGCGCCTCGCGCAGGCAGTCCGCGAAAGCCAGACGATCCTGCTCCATGCGCGACAGGATGTAATTGCAGGTCCCGTTGAGAATGCCGTAGACGCGCGCAAAGGCGTTGCCGTTGAGCCCTTCGCGCAAGGTCTTGATGATCGGAATACCGCCGCCGACCGAGGCCTCGAAATTCAGCGCGACACCCTGCCGCTCCGCGAGCGCCGCGAGCTTCTGGCCATGACGCGCGAGCAGCGCCTTGTTCGCGGTCACGACCGACTTGCCGGAAGACAGCGCGGCCTCGACCGCCGCCTTGGCGGGATCGCCGGCGCCGCCGATCACCTCAACCAAGACGTCGATCGCCGGATCGCGCGCGAGTTCGACCGGATCGGCGACCCAGCGGAATTTTCTGAGGTCGACGTCACGCTTCTTGCTCCGCGAGCGGGCGGAGACCGCGACGATCTCCACCGGCCGGCCGCAGCGCGCAATGATCTTGTCGCGACCGCGTTCCAGCAACTGAACCACGGAGGCGCCGACGGTCCCCAGTCCGGCAAGACCGACTTTCAGCGGTTGCGCCATGAAACGTCGCCAAAAATGGAAGCGCGATCAGCGTCGCGTCGCGAGCGGGACGACGTTGTGCAGCATTTCCGGCCCAGTTTCAAGAAAGCGGCGGATGTTGCGCGCCGCCTGGCGGATGCGCTGCTCGTTCTCGACGAGCGCGATGCGAACGTGGCCTTCGCCGTATTCGCCAAAACCAGCGCCAGGCGCCACCGCGACACTCGCCTTCTCGACCAGGAGTGTCGAGAACTCGACGCTGCCGAGCGGCTGGAACGGCTCGGGAATCGGCGCCCAGGCGAACATCGACGCCGACGGCGGCGGTATGTGCCAGCCGGCCCGGCCGAACGAATCAACCAGCGCATCGCGCCGCCGCCGGTAGGTTGCGCGCATTTCATGAATGCAGTCGTCCGGACCATTGAGCGCGGCCGTGGCCGCGACCTGAAGCGGCGTGAAGGCGCCGTAATCGAGATAGGATTTCACCCGCGCCAGCGCGGCGATGATGCGTTCGTTGCCGACCGCAAAGCCGATACGCCAGCCGGGCATCGAATAGGTCTTCGACATCGAGGTGAACTCGACCGCTACATCCATGGCGCCCGGGACCTGGAGTACCGACGGCGGCGGATGGCCGTCGAAATAGACTTCGGCGTAAGCGAGATCGGACAACACCAGGATGCCGTGCTTCTTCGCAAACGCGACGAGGTCGCGATAGAAGTCGAGATCGGCGGTGCAGGCCGTCGGATTCGACGGATAGCAGACGACGACGGCGATCGGCTTGGGGATCGAATGCAGGACCGCGCGCTCGAGCGCTGCGAAGAACGTGCTGTTGGCCTCGACCGGCACGGCGCGAGTGGTGCCTCCCGCCATGAGAAAGCCGAAGGCATGGATCGGATAGGTTGGATTGGGGACGATAATGACGTCGCCCGGCGCGATGATCGCTTGGGCGACGTTGGCGAAGCCTTCCTTGGAGCCGAGCGTCGTAACGATCTGGGTTTCGGGATTGAGCTTCACCCCGAAGCGGCGCGCGTAATATGCCGCCTGGGCGCGGCGCAGCCCCGCAATGCCCTTGGAAGCGGAATAGCGATCGGTGCGCGGCTTGCCGATCGTCTCCTTCATCTTTTCGATGACATGCGCCGGTGCCGGCAGATCGGGGTTGCCCATGCCGAGGTCGATGATATCGGCGCCGCCGTTGCGTGCAGCCGCCTTGGCCCGGTTGACGACCTCAAAGACGTACGGCGGCAGGCGGCGAATGCGATAAAAGTCTTCCATGACGGTCTCGGCGGGGTTCGAAAGTGCAGTGATTCAGCGTTTGTATCACGGCTTGCCGGCGGTGCCACCGGTTGGTTTGCCGGCGGTTCCGGTTTGGGCCGCACAGTCCGGCGGCGGACCGCCCGGCGGCACATTGGCGATCGCTTCGGCGCACAGGTGCTGGCGGTCGGTCAGAAGCGTGTCGGTCGCCTGCTTGACTTCGTCGGGCGTCAGCGGGGTATCGCCTCGCGGCGGGGGCTCGGTAAACAGTGACGGATAGGTTCCGGACGAGGATGAACAGGCCGATAGCAGCGCCGCAATGGCTGCAACAGCTACTGCGGCGCATATTCGCCTTCGCGTGCCGCGAGCCAACGTCATACAGGCTTGTCCCCAGCCCAACCTCGCCGGGCCCTTCCAGCCGCATCCATGCTGCTTTCGGGCGGCCCCTCGCCCGATCTTGTGCCGTTAAATTGTTTACCAATCCAATACTTACGGTGACCAATTGAACGACCACCCTAAGTTTTCGTACCCCGGTAATATGTCCAAACAAGGACACCAGCACGGGCCGCCCCGGCTGCGGCCCCAACGGCGCATTCGGGACCGACACGGCGAAAAGCCAAGTGATCGGCTACGTCTTGTGCGCGTCAGTATGAAAAGCCATTTCTGTGAAAAGAGTCGGGATCGTCCTGTTGAATTTTCCCGTGGCCGCTGAGGAACGCCGGTGCAGCCTCCATCGCAACAGCAGGTGAAGATCGGCACGATTGATGTCGAGGCCTTGTCGCGCAATCTGGCCCACCTGATCGAAAATGGCGGCCGGGCGCTGGCGGCGTACCTGAAGCCCCGCGAACAGGGCGAAAACGATCGCGAAATGGCCGACGAGGTCGCCGAGGTGGTCAAAACTCTTGGCCAAGTCGCCGAGTACTGGCTCGGAGACCCGCAGCGCGCGGTCGAACTGCAAACCCGGCTGGGCAAGGCCTACCTCGATCTGTGGGCCGCGGCCGCCAAGCGCCTCGCCGGCCAGGAATCCAGCCCCGTCGTCGCCGCTACCCCCGCCGACAAGCGCTTTGCCGATCCGGAATGGAGCTCGAACCAATTCTATGACTTTCTCAAACAGGGCTATCTGCTCACCACCCAATGGGCGAACCAATTGGTGAGCGACGCTTCCGGCCTGGACGCGCACACCAGACAAAAAGCCGAGTTCTATGTGCGGCAGATCGGCAATGCGCTGTCGCCGTCGAACTTTATTCTGACCAATCCGGAATTGCTGCGCGAGACAGTTACCAGTAACGCCGACAATCTGGTGCGCGGCATGAAGATGCTGGCCGAGGATATCGAGGCCGGCGGTGGCCACCTGCGCATCCGGCAATCCGATTCATCGATGTTCGAGGTCGGCCGCAACCTGGCGACCACCCCCGGCAAGATCATTTTTCAAAACGACCTGATGCAGCTGATCCAGTACGCCCCCTCGACACCGAATGTACTCAAGCGCCCGGTCCTGATCGTGCCGCCCTGGATCAACAAATTCTACGTACTCGATCTGACGCCGGAAAAATCCTTCATCAAGTGGTGCGTCGATCAGGGCGTGACGGTTTTCTGTATTTCCTGGGTCAATCCTGACTCCCATTTGGCGCAAAAGACGTTTGAAGATTACATGCGCCAAGGTCCCATCGCCGCGCTGGACGCCATCCAAAAGGTCACGGGCGAGGATCGCGTCCACACCATCGGTTATTGCGTCGGGGGCACGCTCCTCTCGGTCACGCTCGCCGCCATGGCGGCGTGGCGCGACGAGCGGATCATGTCGGCAACGCTGTTCGCCGCGCAGGTCGATTTCACCTTCGCCGGCGACCTGAAAGTGTTCGTCGACGAGAAGCAGGTCGAGGCACTCGAGCAGCGCATGACCGAGCGCGGCTATCTTGAAGGCCGCAAGATGGCGACCGTGTTCAATCTGATGCGCTCGAACGATCTGATCTGGCCCTATGTGATCAACAATTATCTCAAGGGCAAGGCGCCGTTCCCGTTCGATCTGCTGTACTGGAATTCCGATGCGACGCGCATGCCCGCCGCCAATCATGCCTTCTACGTGCGCTCCTGCTACCTGGAAAACAGGCTCGCTCAAGGCAAGATGACGATCAGCAACACGCCGATCGATCTCAAATCAGTCAAAGTGCCGATCTACAATCTGGCGACGCGCGAGGATCATATCGCGCCACCGAAATCGGTGCTGCTCGGCAGCAAGTTCTTCGGCGGCCCGGTGCGCTTCGTGCTGGCCGGTTCCGGCCATATCGCCGGCGTCGTCAACCCGCCGGACCGCAAGAAGTATCAATACTGGACCGGGCCGCGGCCGCGCAGCGCCGACCTCGACAAGTGGCTCGCCAAGGCCACCGAGCATCCGGGCTCATGGTGGCCGGATTGGCTCGCCTGGCTCAAGGACCAGGACGCAACCGAGGTACCGGCACGCGAGCCCGGCGGCGGCGTACTCACACCGATTGAAGATGCGCCCGGAAGCTATGTGCGATTGCGGGATTAGGACGTCAGATTTGATTGTATTCCGCGATCACCGCGCCGAGATCGGGGAAAAAGACCATTGCACCGAGAGTAAGCAGCAAGCCAGTCAAACAGAATATTGCGATGAGAAGAAACCTGTATTCAGTCTCGGCCGATATCGTTGTCCGCTCTTCAGACGGTCCCGGCGTTTGAATGCCGAATGCCAGGGATCGCGCCGCTGCGAGAACGAGCGGAAAGAAAATAAACAAGGGATAACGCATTGGGCCTCCCCACGGTTTGTGGCGAAGCTCACGATGCAGCACCCGCTGCAGCGCACGCGTCCTCCATTCGGAGGAGAACGACACAGGAACCCGATGAAACTTTTCGAGCGGGCCGGTATTCGCGGCAGGTTACGGAAACATCGCGACCTGATCGATCCCCATAGCCTCTGGATAGCCGAGCATCACGTTCATGTTCTGCACGGCCTGACCGGAAGCGCCTTTGGTCAGGTTATCAAGCGCCGAGCAGATTATGGCGCGGCCGGTGATGCGGTCGGCGGCGACGCCGATGAAGGTCATGTTGGAACCGCGCACGTGCCGGGTCTGCGGCATGGTGCGGAACGGCAGCACATGGACGAACGGCTCGTTGGCGTAAGCCTTCGCGAGCAGCGCATGGAGATCTTCCGGCGATGCCTTGTCGAGACCCCGGACATAAATGGTCGAGAGGATGCCGCGGTTCATCGGCACCAGATGCGGCGTGAAACTGACCGTCACCTGGCGGCCGGCAGCGAGCGAAAACTCCTGATCGAGTTCGGACATGTGGCGATGGTGGCCAACGCCATAGGCGTGGAAACCCTCCGACACCTCGGAAAACAGCATTTCCTCTTTCGCGGCCCTGCCCGCCCCGGTCATGCCGGATTTGGCGTCGACGACAATCTCGTCCGGATCGATCGCCTTGGCCTTGAGCAACGGAATGAGCGCAAGCTGCGCACAGGTCGTGTAACAGCCCGGGTTGGCGACAAGACGTGCCGCTTTGATCTTGTGCCGGTAGACTTCGGTAAGGCCATAGACGGCCTCTCGCTGCAGTGCCGGCGCGAAATGCTCGTGGCCGTACCAGTGTGCATAGGCGGCAGGATCGGCGAGTCGGAAATCGGCAGACAGATCGACGACTTTCGTTGCCGGTGCACGGGTCAGCAAATCGGCGATGACTTTTTGTGTCGTGCCGTGCGGCAGTGCGCAGAAAGCAACATCGAGGCCGAGCGCCGCCCAATCGGCGACATCGAGCGCGGTGAGCGTCGGCAACGCGTAAGGCGCGAATTGCGGAAATACATCGGCCATCGGCTTGCCGGCGCGCCGGTCAGCCGTCAGCAGCGCAATCTCGACGCGCGGGTGGCGAATGAGCAGCCGCAGCAACTCCGCGCCCGTATAGCCGGACGCGCCGAGGATGCCGATCTTGGCCTTGTCAGTCTGCGCGGACATGATTCAACCTTTCGCCTTTTAACGATCAGGCCGAATCCGCAGCAAGTCTATCGGGGTCGGTGCCGCGGAACCGGCGGCACGAGGGCTTGCTATACGCCAAGGCGCGCCCGTGCCGTATCGCGAGAGCGGCGGCGGCTGCGCTCGGTCAGGACGGCGGATGCGAAAATGCTTCGAAACATCCTTGGCATGGCGGCGATATAGTGCGCGGTCCCGATAGCGTCAAATGCGCTGCTGGGGTCGCCCCCTAAATGGCATAGTCGAGCCTATAGTCAGGGCTGATTCGCCGAGCCGTTGCGCGGGGGCTGTCAAACCGCCACATCGGCAGAGAAACCACCATAAGAGGCTGGGGTAAATCTTGGGAAAGTCAGCAAAAAAATCACCGGCACAAGATTCCCCGGATCTGTTCTCCGGCTCGGCCGCGGCGCGCCGCGGCAGCCCCCGGCGGTCGAGCCCGGCGGCCGGGCGTGGCTCGTCGGCCGAGGCCGGCTATACGGCGAAACACATCGAGGTTCTGGAGGGCCTCGAGCCGGTCCGGCGCCGTCCCGGCATGTATATCGGCGGCACGGACGAGAAGGCGCTGCACCACCTGTTTGCCGAAGTCATCGACAATGCCATGGACGAGGCGCTGGCCGGCCACGCCGACTGGATTGAGGTCGAGATGGAGGCCGACGGCTTCATCACGGTCAACGACAACGGCCGCGGCATTCCGATCGACCCGCATCCGAAATTCCCGAAAAAATCCGCCCTTGAAGTGATCATGTGCACGCTGCACGCCGGCGGCAAATTCGACTCCAAGGTCTACGAGACCTCGGGCGGCCTGCACGGTGTCGGCGTATCGGTCGCCAACGCGCTGTCCGAGCGCATGGAAGTCGAGGTCGCGCGCGGCCAAAAACTCTATCGGATGATTTTCGAGCGCGGCAAGCCGAAGACCAAACTGCAGGAGGTCGGCAAGGCGCCCAACCGCCGCGGCACCAGGGTGCGCTTTCTCCCCGACCCGCAGATTTTCGGCGAACAGGCCCGCTTTAAGCCCGAGCGCGTATTCAAGATGACGCGCTCAAAGGCCTATCTGTTCGGCGGCGTCGAACTGCGCTGGTCATGCGCCAAGGAGCTGTTGCGCGGCGTCGAGGACGTGCCCGAAAAGGCGACGTTCCATTTCGCCGACGGCTTGAAGGATTATCTGTCGGAGACGCTGTCTTCGGCGACACTCGTCCATCCCGACATCTTCACCGGCACCGCGGGCAAGATCGGCATCCACGGCGGCGTCCAATGGGCGGTGGCGTGGACCGCCGACGCCGACGGCTTCCTGAACTCCTACTGCAATACAATTCCGACGCCGGATGGCGGCACCCACGAATCCGGGTTGCGGACCGCACTCTTGCGCGGGCTCAAGGATCATGCCGAGCGCATGAACCAGGGCAAGCGCGGTGCCGCGATCACCTCCGATGACGTCATGACCGGCGCCGGCGCGATGCTCTCGGTGTTCATCCGCGAACCGGAATTCCAGGGCCAGACCAAGGATCGCCTCGCCACCGCCGAAGCCCAGAAGATCGTCGAGCAGGCCATCAAGGACCCGTTCGACCATTGGCTCGCCGGCAATCCGGCGGCGGCCAGCAAGCTGTTCGAATTCGTGGTCGAGCGCGCCGAGGAGCGCCTGCGCCGCAAGCAGGAAAAAGACATCGCGCGCAAGAGCGCGGTCCGCAAGCTGCGGCTGCCCGGCAAACTCGCCGATTGCACCAACAGCGCCGCCGCAGGCGCCGAGCTTTTCGTGGTGGAAGGCGATTCCGCCGGCGGGTCGGCCAAGCAGGCACGCGATCGCGCCTCACAAGCCGTATTGCCGTTGCGCGGAAAGATCCTCAACGTTGCCTCGGCCGGCAAGGACAAGCTTGCGCAGAACCAGCAGCTCGCCGATCTGGTGCAGGCGCTCGGCTGCGGCAGCGGCGCGCATTATCGTGACGAGGATTTGCGCTACGGCCGGGTCATCATCATGACCGACGCCGACGTCGACGGCGCCCATATCGCGTCATTGCTGATCACCTTCTTTTACCGGCAAATGCCGCACCTGATCGACAACGGCCACCTCTATCTCGCGGTGCCGCCGCTGTTCCGCCTGTCGCATGGCGGCAAGATTTTCTATGCCCGCAACGACAAGCACCGCGATGAGATATTAAAGAAGGAGTTTCACGCCAACGCCAAGGTGGAAGTGAGCCGCTTTAAGGGGCTCGGCGAAATGATGGCCGCGCAACTGAAGGAAACGACCATGGATCCGCGCAAACGCACGCTGCTGCGCGTGACGCTCTTGCCGGACGATCAGAAAGCCACAGAGAAAGCGGTCGAACGACTGATGGGGACGAAACCCGAGGCTCGCTTCGCCTTCATCCAGGAGCGCGCCGAATTTGCCGACGAAGACGCACTCGACGTTTGAGGATTGAGCGGCACCCCCGCCGCTCAAAGCTCGCTCTTTGAACAGAATTACTTCTTCTTGAACACCGCGTCCGTCGCGGTAATCAACCCTTGATCCGGATGCTCAGCGCAGTAGGCGCCGAGTTTCTTGGCGTTGGCGACGAACCGATCGGTGTTGATGACCGGCGGATCGTCTTCGTCACGATAATAGCCATCGAGCCAAGCGAGGATGATGCCGATATCGTCTTTGTCCGCCGCCTGGAATTTCTTGCAAGTCCATGTCGACAGATCGATATCTGCGGCAAAGGCGCTGTTGCAGGAGATGAATAGTCCGAAGGCAAATGCAGTCGCGAGGATTTTCATGGAGGCCCTCCAGCCAATCTAATGCTGGGGTTGTGCTCCATTCTCCTGCGGCGAGTCCAGTTAAACGCAGCTTTTGCAGCGCAAAAATCTTATTAGGATAAATATTGCCAGGGACCGAAACCGCGTGAGCACGTTCGACGGGACTTGGCCGAAAGCGGTGCGGCCGCTAGGCTGAAAGGGCCCATCCCATTTTCGGAGGTCCGCCATGCCCGCGAACACTGTGAAAGTGCCCTCTTCGTCGGGCGGTGTATTTGACTGTTACCTGGCGCTCCCGGCGGCGGCTGCCCCGACGGCCGCCATCGTGCTGGCGAATGCCATTCTTGGGGTCGATGAGGATTTACGCGGGATCGCCGACGAATTCGCCGCTTCCGGGTACATTGCGGCGGCGCCCGACCTGTTCTGGCGCTCGGTGCCCGGGCCGCTCCCCCATGACGATCCGCGCACCGCCCCGCGCGGCCAGCCGCGGCTGGAGAAGATCAAGACGGGCGAAGCCGATATGGCCGACACGCTCAAATACGTGCGCACGTTGCCGCAGCACAACGGCCGCGCTGCCGTCATGGGCTTCTGCTACGGCGGCCCCTACGCCATTCTCGGTCCGAAGCGGCTCGGCTACGACGCCGGCCTCTCCTGCCACGGCACCCAACTCCTGGACTTTATCCAGGAGCTCGACGGGCTTACCGCCCCGGTTTGCATCATGTGGGGCGATCTGGATTTTGCAGCGCCGCCCAACGTGCGAGACGCCTACCGCGCGGCGGCGGCGCGGCAGAAGAACATCGACCTGCACGTCTTCCCCGGCGTCGACCACGGTTACATGCTGCCTCACAGCCGGCATGCTTTTGACGCAGCCAAGCGGGAATTCTCGATGGGGCAAGCACGCGCCATCCTTGCGGGTTTGCGTGGGTCGCGCGTCGAGGCAGCGGAGTAGCCGCCCGCCCCGCTTGCAGGAGCCGGGCGAATCGGCCGTAATTTCCGCTCGAAGCACGCGGCCGGTCAGTGCGCCCATTCATCGGCATCCGACGCCGGCGACCTGCCGCCGTATGAGGATTCTGCCGATGCGGCTCTTATCCTGCATTGCTGCCAATTGGCAGAAAGCCCTGCCCTATCTGAGCGTACTCGCCATTCTCGCTTGGATCGTATTTTTTCGCTCCGACCCATTGAGCGAGCGGGCACTGTGGCTCGGCTTGCTGATCATCTACATGCTGCACCAGATCGAGGAGCACCTGTGGCCGGGCGGCTTCCGCCAGTTCACCAACGCGCACGTCTTCAAGAGCGGAAACGACAATTGGCCGGTCGATATCGGCGGTGTTGCGCTCATCAACATCGGCTTTGTCTGGCTGCCGGTCAGCCTTGCCGTCCTCTATCCCGAGGCGTTGCGCTGGGTCGGCCTCGGCTGGATCGGCCTCACGCTCATCAACGCCCTGACGCACATCGTCAGCACGATCCGATTGCGCATCTATAACCCGGGTCTGATCACATCGATCGTCTTGTTCCTGCCGTTCACGATCTTCGTGCTGGCGCTGGAGGCGCAACGCGGGACGCTGTCGGGCACCGACATCGGCCTGATCGTCGTCGCCGGCATTCTCCTGCATGTCCCCGTAGCGGCCCTGTTCGTGATGCCGTATCTGCGCCGGCGTGCGGCAGTGGGCTGAGAGCGGCCTTGCGCGGCGCCCGGGCCCGGTAACAGTCATCTCAATGCAGCATCCCGCCTATCGAGAGTCTCCGGTCGCCCGCCCCTGCTATAACGAGGGCATGAGCGATGTTGGGGCCGTACAGTGAGGACAAAGCGACCTGTCGTCGGCGTGATCGGCGGCCCGCATCGCGTCGAGGGCCGCTTCACGGCGCAACGCGTCGGCGAGCGCAATCTGCGCGCGGTCGCCGAGGTCGCGGGCGCTTTGCCCTTGATGTTTGCCGCCACACCGGAAATCACCGAGGCCGGCGCATTGCTGGAGACCGTTGACGGCATCCTGCTCACCGGGGCGCGCGCCAATGTGCATCCCACCCATTTCGGTGCGCAGGAGGACCCGCGCTACGAGCCGTACGACCGCGACCGCGACGCGCTGGCGCTAGGCCTGATCAAAGTCTGCGTGGCGCGCGGCGTGCCGCTCTTGGGCATCTGCCGCGGCTTCCAGGAGATGAACGTCGCTTTTGGCGGCTCGCTGCACCCGGAAATCCGCGATCTGCCTGGCCGCATGAACCACCGCATGCCGCGGCTGCCGAACGGGGAGCCGCATCCCGATCTCGCCGTGATCTTCGCCGACCGCCACGACATCACGCTGACGCCGGACGGCGTGTTCGGCAAGCTTCTTGGCTGCAACACCATCCGGGTCAATTCGCTCCACGGCCAGGGCATTTTACAGCTCGGCGAACGTGTCGTGGTCGAAGGCGTGGCCGAGGACGGCACCATCGAGGCGATCCGCATTGCCGACGCGCCGGGCTTTGCGCTCGGCGTGCAATGGCACGCCGAACATGACGCCGCCCGTAATCCGATCAATCGCAAGATCTTCGAGGCCTTCGGCGCGGCACTGACCGATTACCATCTGGCGCGCACTTGACATGCATAGCTCCAGCCGCGAGCTATGACGGATGAAAATGCAAACGCGTTACGGAACCACGGCCAAGATTTTGCACTGGATCGTGGTCGCTCTTCTGCTCACACAATATCTGATCGGCTGGCTGATGCCCAACATCAGGCGCAACATGTCGCCCGGCATTGCCATGACGTGGCACATCTCGATCGGCACCGTCATTCTCGCGCTGATCGTTGCACGATTGGTGTGGCGGTTGACTCATCCGGTAGCGCCGGAAAGCTCGTTGCGGCCATACCAGAGGCTCACCTCGGGGGCAGTGCATTGGCTGCTTTATCTGCTGGTGCTGGCCACGACCGTTTCGGGGTGGCTGTTTGCCTCAGCACGAGGCTGGCACGTCTCGTGGTTTTTCCTGGCGCCATTTCCGATGTTGACTTCGGGAAGCCAATCACTGGTGCATACCCTCGACGGCTGGCATCAGGATTTCGAATGGGCGCTTCTGATCCTGATCGGCGTTCACGTCGCCGCCGCATTCCTGCACCTGTTCTACTACCGTGACGGCGTCATGCAGCGAATGCTGCCGCAGCTTTGATGCACCGACCCCTATGGCAGCACCGGCTCCGGTCTTCGCTTAATCGCAAGCTTCAAGTGCCAGTGCTGCCCCGCGGTGTCGGCTTTGTCAGGCTCGAGCATGAACTCCCACAACTGATAGCCGGCGCCTGAAAGCTGCCAGCCGTCGACCGCCGTGTTGAAATTCGGCCCCGCGCGTTGGTGCCGATGAGCTTGCTGAATCGGCCGTCAACACCGGCCTCATAAACATCATCCAGATCGTCCGTACTGCAATCGCCGTCGGGCATGCGATCGATATCGGCGGTGTAGAGCCAGCGATGAACGATGTCGTCGCCGCCCTTTTTCGGCAGCACGAACGGCAGCTCGGCGAGGCAGACCAGGCCGCCAAGCAGAATAAGTTTCATGATTTTGCCCCGCGGGCTATCTACAGATAATCGACATAGGCTGGCTTCGCGTCGCAGTGGCGGCACGCAAAGACGTAGGCCGTTGGACCGTGGTCCCGATCAAGCGCCTGCAGCAAGCGAACGGCCGCGCTGCCCGATATCCCAAGCTCGTGTACGATGTACATCATCAGCGCGCCCTCGAGTTGCGGGTAACGGGCGCGTAGCTCGGCGAGACCGACCGGTTCGAGGAATAATGCCGCGTCGCCACAGCAGGTGAGCCATTTGCCCTCCTGCCACGAATTAAAACCGGGCGTCCGGTAGGCAATCTCCTCAATGACGCCGCGCGGTACAGTGTCGGGAAAACCGGCCGGATCGGCGAAGTTTGCGTCGAATGTCTCGTATGCTGAACCGTCCGCAATACACCACGGACAAAGCGCATCATCCAATTCGGTCACGCAATAGGCCGGACCCGTATAGATAAAGCCGCGGCGCGCGTTGCAGCACACGCACTCGGCATCGGAGCGGACAATGCTGCCGCTCGCAATCGGATCGGGATGATAACGAAAGACCGGCAGGTCCATGCGACAGTCCGAGCCAATACACGCGGCCGCGGTACGAACGTCGACCGCAGCGCAGGCTCAGGTTAGTCGCCGGCAGGTCCACCGACGTTCAATGAAGCGCTTGACCTACTCGCCGCTCCAATGCGGCGCACGCTTGTTGAGGAAGGCATCCATGCCTTCGCGGAAATCGCGGCTCATGTAGCACATCAGGATCAGGTCCTCGCCCTCCTCGCGCGTCAACCGCCGCATCAGGCGCGCCAGCGCCTGCTTGGTCGCCGCCAGCGTCAGCGGCGCGTTGGCGGCGACCGTTGCGGCAAGCTCGCCGGCGCGCTTGTTCAGGGCGTCGAGGTCCTCCACCACTTCGGTGAGCAGGCCGATGTGGAAAGCCTCCTCGGCGCCGACCAGCCGGGCGGAGAAAATCAGGTCTTTGACCCGCGCTGGCCCAATCAAGGCGGTGAGCCGGCTGATGCTCGCCATCGACAAGCAATTGCCGAGCGTGCGGGCGATGGGAAAGCCGATCCGCGTGGTCTTGGTGCCGACGCGCAGATCGCAGCAGGCGGCAATCGCACCACCACCGCCCGTGCAGGCGCCGCTGATCGCCGCAATAGTGGGCACCCGGCACTGCTCGAGCGCGGTCTGAACCCGATCGATGCGGGCCTCGTATTCGAGCGCGTCCTGCGGGCTTTTGAAGGCACGGAACTGATTGATGTCGGTGCCGGAGGCGAACGCCTTGTCGCCCGCGCCCTGCAGCACCAGCACCTTGATCGCGCGGTCCTCATTCGCCTGACCGCAGATCTGCGCCAGCCGCTCGTACATGGCGAAAGTGAAGGCGTTGCGGGCCTGCGGCCGGTTGAAAGTGATCCTGCCGATGCCGTCGCGGAGCTCGAAAAGAAGGTCCTCAGTCGCCGTTGCCTGCTGTTCCATATTGAGACGGTCCTGTTTGCCACAAAAATGCGTTGAACCTTAGCCCAGGCGGCCACGACACAGCGATAGCAATTATCACCCAAGGCAGGGCAGACGCTGCCATGACTCTGGAACAACTCGAAGCCGAAATCGCCATGCTGCGACGGCAGCAGGACAATCAGAAGAAGCATTGGCTGCGCTGGGGCTTGGCGAGCAACGCGGCGAGCCTGGTGCTGTGCGCGGTCGTGCTGATGAAAGTGGCGTTGACGGGCGACAATCCGCCGTCGCCGATGATCTTCATCGTATTGACGCTGTTGTTCGTCGGTCTGGCATTCATCACCGCCGGCAGGCCTCTGGCGTTCGCGCGGTCTCACACGCAATAAACCCTCGCACGGCTAATGCGCCGTGCTGCTCTCGACACCGTCGATCTCCTCAATGACGACCTGTCCGAGATGACGGATCGCTTCCGCCATCAAGGCGGCCCACTGTTCCTTCGGCCCGAGCATGATCGTCTCGGCGAGACTCTCCGAGATCCGGGCCACCATGTCCGCGAGATCCACGCTCTCCTGGCCTTCAATACGCTCGCGCACCAGTTCGTTGATGTCGCAGTGCAGACAATCACTCATCGGATAACTCCATCGCTCGCGGACAAGGCCGCACCGACAGACAAAGCCCACGCGCTTCGGCTACGCCGAATATCCGCGTGGGCCACTGCGGTATTTCCGCCCATCGTCGGCGACGGGCCTGGTTGCGCGCCCTATGGTCGCGCCCGCGGCTCTTACGCCTTTATGTGCTTGCCGATGAATTGCACCATGTGGGCAAACATGTCGCCGGTCTTGCTCAGGTCGGGCGTGTGCGTGGCGCTGCGATCCATGTCGATACGCTCAAGGATAATATCTCCGCCGGCCTTCTTGTAGTTGGCGCAGAAGCGCACCGGCTCGTTGCCCGGAAAATCGGAATCCGCATCCTTGTAATCGTGCTGAGTGTCGTTCTTGCCCTGGAACCAGATCGCCGGCGGCAGCGAAACTTTCTCGCCGCGCTCGAGCGCCAGCATGGGGTTGCCTTCCGCCATGTTGGCTTCCGTGCCCCAGTAGGAGTCATGCCGCGGAATGATGTCCTTGCCCCATGCCTTGCCGCTCGCCAGATCGTGCTTGGCGTGGCGATAGCGGCTCAGCGGATTGATCACCGGCCATGACATGATCACGCAGCGGACGCTGGCGTCCTGCGCCGGCGTGCCTGCCGGCAGCGCGATTGCAGTGTAGCGCGGATCGTTCGGCCGCATGGCAACCAGCATCGCCAGATGGCCGCCGCTCGACTGTCCGGACAGGCCGATCAGTTCGGGACGGGTCTTCAGGCTGCGGGCGTTCGCCTTGGCCCAGCGGACCGCGTAATTGATGTCCTGCACCGAGGCCGGATACGGATCCTCATTGCCGGAACGGAAATCGAGCGCGATCGACACCACGCCGTGAGACGCCATGTATTCGTGGCGCTGACGCTCGGACATCCGGTCGCTCATGCACCAGGCGCCGCCGTGGCACTCGACCATGGCGGGGAATGGGCCTTCCCCGGCCGGCTTATAGATGCGCGCCAACAGCGGCTTGTTGCCGTGGCGGAGGTACTCGACCTCAGTCACGTCGAATGCGGCGGGTTTGGCTTCCAGGGTGACGGTGCTCATGTCGAAAAGTCCTTCAACGCGGATGGATGGGACTGGCGAAGATCCTTCGTGGGCGGAGTCTAAAGCTAGCCTTGGCCGTGCTCAACCACCCTGTCGGGCGCCATTGGCCGGCAGGATCACCCCGCGAGTCATGGTGCCGAGCGCTATCGCGCCGATGACCAGGAGAATACCGGCGATCCACAAGGCCCAATCGTACGAGTGCAGTCCGGCCACCACATAGCCGGTAACGATCGGCGCCAAAAGGCCACACACGTTGCCGGCCAGGATCGTCAGACTGATGGCCTTGCCGACATCACGCACGCGATGGACGAGATCGGTCACCAGCGTGACGTTGAGCGAAATGGCCGCATTGATGCCGGACAGCGACAGCGCGAACAGCGCGAGGATCAGGCTGGTGTTGTCGGTGAAAGGCACGAACACCATAACGGCCGCGAGCAGCACGCAGACGATGACCATGCCGCGCCGGCCGCCGGCCAGCAGCGTATGCGAGGCCAAGACGCGATCGCTGACAATGCCGATCACGATGCTGACCGGCACCGCGATCGCCCATGGCACCGCCGTGTAGAGACCGGTCTTCATGATGGTCAGATGCTTGGTTTCCTGCAGATAGCTCGGCAGCCAGAACAAGAGCAGATAAAGCGCATAGATGCCGGCTGCCTGCGCGATCATCGCGCCCCACATCGACGGCGACCGCAACAGCTCCAACACGACGCCGGCGCTGCCGGGCGTTCCGATCTCGTCGGGCGAGCCGGCCGACCGTTCAGTCAAAATCTTGCGGCGCTCGTCGTCGCTGAGCCATTTGACCTTTTCTGGCCGGTCGAACCAAACCAGATTGCAGATCAGCCAGACGAAGCCGAGCGCACCGAGGACGACGAAGGCACCGCGCCAGCCATAGGCGCTGGCAATCGACGCGGTGATGACGGCGCCGATGGCGGGACCGACGAAGCTGCCCGCGCTCCAGAAGACGTTGGCGACGCCGCGCTCGCGCGCCGGCATCCATTCGCGCACGATGCGGCCGCTGGAGGGAATCGACGTCGCTTCGAACGCTCCCATGAGGAGACGGGTCGCCATCAGGCCGGTGAAACTTGAAACGGCGGCGGTCGCGGCCATGACCAGCGACCACAGCGCAATGCCGGTCGAATTGATGTTCCGCGCCGAGAAGCGATCCAGCAGAATGCCGACGGGCAGGACGCACAGCGCGTAGGTCCACAGGAACGACGAAAACAGGTAGCCCATCTGCACCGGCGACAGCTTGAACTCGCCGCGCACCGCCTGAGCGACCACACCCAGCGCCGACCGGTCCATGTAGTTGATCGTGACCAGCGCCAGCAGCAGAACGTAAATCCAACCGCGCCGGAAGTGCGTAGCGGGCTGCGCGCCCGTCTGCGTGCTCATGCTCCCCTCCCCCTTCGATTGTACTCGGGACCGTTTAGCACGGCCCTCGATCAGGCCCGACCACCGGATAGCGCAGGCGGCCGTCCGCGATGGTGCGTCTATTTCGGCTCCGGCTGATCCGGAGGCTCGGCCTCCGAGCCTCGCGCTGTGCCAGGCGTTCCGACGGCAGGACCGCGCGGGTCGTTCTTACCCGACATGCACCGGTCGACGAACTGCTTGCGCTTTCCGCCAACGAGCTTCGCACCGCCGCCTTCAGGATGATCGGCGCCGAATTCGCAGGTCTTGAGCTTCTGTGCCTTGGTGATCGCGGAAGCCGGCGCACTTGGCAGCAGCATCCCGAGCGACAGAGCAAGCACACTTGCGACTACGGCGACATGTCGATGCATTGCGGACCTCCTCGCTGCTGGACAGAGTCTAGCATTTTGTGGCTTTGCTGCGGAACGGGCATTGTTCGTGAGCGCCGATTGCGGCCGCTGATCGCCGAAACTGGGGCGGCAGGCGGGCGCGCGGGGGTTATGGCATGATTCCCGGACAGGGCCAGCGAGTCAGTGCTTATGCCTTCGAGTGAAGCATCCAAGGCCGGAAAGGTCAGCGCCGTCCTCGCCCGCATCACGCCCGGCATGCGCGGCAGTTCGGACCTTGTCGTCGGCCCGGAGCACACCGCACCTTTCGTCGGTTCGGGGCGAATCGCCGTGCTGGCGACGCCGGTGATGATCAACGTCATCGAAGCCGCGGCGCTGGCGGCGATCGAGCACCTTTTGCCCGAGGGGCACCAGAGCCTCGGCATCCACCTCGATGTCAGCCACGTGGCGGCGACGCCAATCGGGCTCCGCGTCACCGCAACCGCCGAGGTCGTGCACGTCGAGGGCCGCACCGTGACCTTTAACGTCGATGCGTGCGACGATTACGAGCGGATCGGCGGAGGCACGCACCAGCGGGTCGTGGTCAGCGTCGCACGCTTCGACGAACGGGTGCAGCGCAAGATTCGTGGCGAGCGGTGAGCGGTGCCTAGCTACGCCGCGCGTGAACGTCCCATAAACCAGCCGAGACCAAACAGCACCACGGCCGCCACGGCCGCCGCGAGCGCATGAGTGTGGTGAACGTGCGTCGAACCCGCCGCGTAGCCCGGCATGAATGTCGGCAATTGGCCAGCCTGCATCGTGTAATACATCACCGCGACAATAATGCAGATGATGGCAAGCACATAAGCGAGCATTCGCATTGGATACGTCCCTATTTGCGATAAACGGCGTGACGGCGATTCGCCTCAGTTAGCATGACGGTGCTAGTTTTGGCGAGACGGCACCCTCACGCACGCACAAGTCATCCGCCTTTCTCGCCGCTTGCGTTCGCGCACGGCGGCGGCGATGATCGAAAAACCAGGTCGAGGGAGAAGACGATGGCGAACCGGTTGGCGACAGCACTGGCCACGCTCGGATTGATGGCTTCGGCAACACTCGCCGCGCAGGCGCAGTCGCTCGACGAACTTTACGCCAAGGCCAAGCCGGAAGGCGCCTTCGCCTTCTATGTCGGCGGGCCGACCGCGCCCTGGGAGGCTCGGACAAAAGCTTTTGAGGAAAAGTATCCGGGCATCAAAGTGTCGATCGGTGGCGGCTTTTCCAATGTGCTCGATCAGAAGATCGATCAGCAGATCGCGGCCAAGAAGCTTGAGGTCGACGCCGCCATTCTGCAAACCGCCGCCGACTACGTGCGCTGGAAGCGCGAAGGCCGGCTGGTGACATTCAAGCCGCCCGGCTTCGACAAGATGGACGCCGCTTTCAAGGACGCCGACGGCACGTACTGGGCGACGATGATCAACGTCGTGCCGTACATGTACAACACGCAGAAGGTGGCGGCGGCCGACATTCCGAATTCGGCGATGGATTTCCTGAAGCCGCAATTTCACGGCAAGATCGTTACCGCCTATCCAGCGGACGACGACGTGACGCTCTGGGTATTTTATCACATCGTGCAAAAATACGGCTGGGGCTACATGGACAAGTACATGGCCGCCAAGCCGACCTTCATCCAGGGCCATCTCGGCGAACAGCGCAGCATCGGTTCCGGGCAGAACCTCGTCACCTTCGATTCCATTCTCGACATTACCAGCGGTTTGAAGCGGCAAGGCATGCCGGTAGATTCTCATATCCCGACGGTGGATGCGCTGCCGATCTGGCCGCTCACCGGAGCGATCTTCAAGGGTGCGCCGCATCCGAACGCAGCGAAACTGTTCCTGTCATGGCTGTTGGAGCCGGAACAGCAATCGAAGCTGCCGACCTGGTCGCCGCGCAGCGACGTACCGCCGCCGGCCGGCGAGAAACCGATCCTGTCCTACAACGTCGCCAACGATTACGTCGCCTTCCTCACCGACCAGACCCAGGTCGCAGCGTTGCGCAAGCGCTTCGAAGGCTACAGCGGGCCGATCGTCAACGCTGGCGGCGTACGCTGAGCTGCGGGGCTACCGTAGCCTACCGCATCCCGCCGAAAGCATCGAATTTATAGGCGACGCCGAGCGAAAGCATTTGCGTCTGCACCGCCATGCGGAAGCGATAGGTGTTGTCGCCCGCAATCGGCGAAAAGCCGAACGGGAAGACCTCACTGATCGTGCCAAAATCGGCGTAGCGGTATTCGACGCGAGCGAGCCAGTGCGGCGCGAACATCCATTCGGCCCCCAGGCCCGCGGTCCAGCCGACCAGCGTGTTTGTGTTGGTGATTGAGCTCGGCACGAGCGGCTTGATGCCATTGCAATAATCCGACGCGATCAGCGGGCCGCAGGTGCCGCTCGTCTGAATCCGCTGCCACGCAACGCCGCCGGTTCCGAACAGCATCAGGTTCGGCCGCACCAAATATCCAAGCCGCGGACGCAGGCTGCCGTCGCCCTGCAGTCGAAGCGACGTGCTATCGACCGGAGCGTTGAAGCCGCTGCCGGGGAACGTGCAGGGCCCGAGCGCGCAACCGGGAAACCCGGAAAAGCTTGCGCTGCCATTGGCGTATGCCAGATCGCCCTCGATGCCGGCGACCCATTTCGGATCGAATTGCCAATTGTAACCGACATAACCGCCATAGCGGAGCGAACCCGGCCGGTAGTCGGTGGGCGAGGAAGCGTCGATCGGCAGCACGATGCCGACCGTCGGCGGGATTCCCGGAGGATCACGCAGTGACGTCGCCGTCCAGGTGCCGTCGCCCCATGTGCCCCCGAGTTCGCCGCCCACATAAAAGCCAGTCCAGCTTGAATAGACAGGCGGTGGCGCCTTGTAGAGCGGCGTCAAATCTGCGGTGTGCGCGGGAGCACTCCAGAACGGCACCAGGGCGGCGGCGCACGCGCCGAGCAGCACGGCCTTCAGCAGTGTTGTCTTGAGAAGTGCTTGGATCATGACCACGAATCCCGCATGGCGTCGTGGCCTATTGTAGCGAGGCTGACGGCTTTGGCTGTTGCAACGAAGATACGCTCAACAGGAAATTTGCGCACCGGCAGCCCGCCTTCAATACGGCCGGACCGTGCCCTGTACCGTGGTTCGCAGCATCAGCCGGCGTTCGGTCGAAGGGAAATCAGTGCGCGCGTGCGAGGAGCAGCGGTTGTCCCACAACAGGAGATCGCCGACGCGCCAAGCGTGCTCGTAGACGAACTCGCGCTTCTCCGCGTGGTCGTATACCGCGTTGAGCAGCCGCCCACTTTCGTCCTCGGGGATATCAAGCACTTTCACCGTCATCAGCCGATTGACGTAGACCGCTTTCCTGCCGTGTCCTCGTGGGTGCGAAACACTGGATGCTCACGCTCTGCAAACGCTTCCGTGCCGCGGTTGTCGCCACGGATGGTCGAGCCGTAATTGTAGTGATGCAACGCGTTCTTGCCTTCGAGCCGTTCGCGAATCGCAGGATCGAGCGTGTCGTAAGCCGCATAACCACTGGCGAACAGCGTATTGCCGCCGGCTGACGGAATCTCCACCGAATAGAGCAGCGTCGCCTTGCTCGGCACTTCGGCATGAATCATGTCGTGATGGAACATCATCTCGCCGTCCGGCAGCGCCCCGATCGGCTCGCCGTTCTCGCGTATGTTGGAGATCATCATGATGCCCGGCAAAAGCTTCGAATAGCCCTTCGGGAAATATTTCGGCGGCCGCGATAGTGCGCCCATTTCACCAAAAAAGCCGGTGGCGCGGATCAGATCTTCCTGGGAGAGTTCTTGGCCGGGAAAGATCAGCACGAGGTGATCGAGCCAAGCCTGATAGATCGCCCGCACGGTTTCGACGCTGGGCTTTTCCCGCAGATCGATGCCGCGGATTTCCGCGCCGATATGCTTGGTCAGCGGGACGATCTCGAACGACCCGCTCGTGGCCTTCGGCTTCACAGCAACGTTCATCTGTTTCCTCCCCCGCGGTTTATGGCGGCGTCAAAGTACGCCGCCGATTGCGATGGATTTTTCAAACGGTAAGGCCAGGCGATCGGACGCCCGCCTCACCGCCCACGCCTCACTCGGCAGCGACTGGCACTTGCGTGGGGATGTGCGCCGCCTCGCCGCTCGCGAGCGCGGCCAGGATGCGATCGACCAAAGCGCGCGCAGACTCCGCGCTCAATTCGACGGCCACGCGGTCGCGGCCGCCCTCGCCTTCATTAGTGAAGTCGATGGCGAGCACGTGATCGAGCGTCGAGTAGAACGGGTGATCGAAATAAACGTTCGCAGTGTCGATCTTCATCCAGCCCTTGCGGCCTTTGGCGCTGCCGACGAGGGCCGCTTTTTCAACAATGTAGGAGCACATGGCGGTCTCCGTTACTCGGCGGCGACGCTGGAAGCCGACGTCGCCAGATTGCGATTGAAGAACTCGAACACCTTGCGCCAGCCGTCCATTGCCTGATCGGGTCTGTAAGCGTCGCGTTGCCAGTTGAAAAAGGCGTGGCCGGCGCCGTTATAGCGATGGAATTCGTAGTTCTTGCCGAGTTTCTTGAGCAGAGCTTCGGTGCGATTGACCTGATCGGCGGTCGGATTGGCGTCGTCGTTGCCAAAAATGCCGAGCAACGGGCATGACATCTTGTCCGTCAGATCGATCGGCGCGACCGGGCGCTTGGCGTTGAGGTCTTTCGGATTGTCGACGACCACATTACCGCCCCAGCAATCGACCGCGGCGTCGATGTCCTTGAGCGTGCAGGCGGCGAGGTAGGTGTGGCGGCCGCCGGAGCAGAAGCCGATGACGCCGATCTTGCCGGTCGCGTTCGGCTGGGCGCGCAGATAGGCCATGGCGCCCGCTACATCGCCCATCACTTGAGCGTCGGCGACGCCGCCGGCCGCGCGGATGCGCGCGCCGAGATCGTCGGGACTTTCCTCCGGGCCGCCTTCGCGGAAATACAGGTGCGGCGAGATCGCCGCATAGCCGTGGTGAGCCATCTTGCGCACGACCTCGGTCGTCCACTCGCACCAGCCGGGAATGTGATGAATGACGACGATGCCGGGGAATTTGCCCGCGCGGGTCGGCCGCGCGTAGTAGGCCTCGCCCTGGTCGTTATTGTGCCCGCGGAACGAAACCACGTCGGCGTGCAGGCCCTGGTAGTAACTCATCGTGCGCTCCCTTGCTGTTCACGCTCGCCTTTGGGGAGGGCATTCATAGCACAACAAGAGTGCAGCAACAGCCGCGCTCCGAGCGGCGGAGAAAGCGCCGATCGCCGAGCAGCTCTTCTCGACTTTGCGCCCCGGTACGCTCAGTTCGGGCAGCGGTGCAGGACACCGTGGTAGGTATTGTCGCGATCGACAAATTTGATCGTCTTGTCGGGCATCGGCGTAAAGGTCAGGTCGCCGACCATCGGCCCCGCAGGAAACTTGCACTCGACGTGCAGCTTGAAAGCGGCGCCATCCTTCTTGTTGTCGAGAATGGTGCAGACCCCGCTATTGGAGTCGATCTCCTTTGGCGTGATGACGACCTTGAGCACCATGTTGTCGCTGCCGTCGCCCTTGCATGCGACATTCTGCATGTAGGTCCCGGCGATCGGAAAATCCGCCGCCGATGCAGTTTCGGCGTTTGCCGGCCCGACCACCCATACGACTGACGCCAGCGCGATGCTTGCACGAACGATATTTAGCACGAAGTCCTCGATCTGCTGATTGAGCCGCGCCGCCGCATAACGGCGGCGCCACAGCGACGTAATGGAGAGCCAAGACTCTGATTGGTCAAGACTCTAATTGGTCAAGACTCTGGCCGCTCTTGCGCGAACGGGATCGCTGTATTGCCGCATATTGTGGCAGCTTAACGCCCGCCGGATCCAAAAACGCATGCGGCGCCCCGTGGGGCGCCGCATGACCGTGCTCTATCAGAGTTGCCGCTCAGTGCGCGGTCAGGTTGGAGGCATCGTCCTCGACCACCGGCTCGGGAACATCGACAGGCTTGGCCGCCTGCTCTTCCCAAACGATCGGCTCGGGCTTGCGCACCAGTGCGCGGGCCAGCACCTCGTCCATGCGCGACACCGGAATGATATCGAGCCCGCTCTTGATCGAGTCGTTGATCTCGACCAGGTCCTTAGCGTTCTCTTCCGGGATCAGCACAGTCTTGATGCCGCCGCGCAGAGCGGCAAGGAGCTTCTCCTTCAGGCCGCCGATCGGCAGCACCCGTCCGCGCAGGGTAATTTCGCCGGTCATCGCCACATCACGATGCACCGCGATCCCGGTCATCACCGAGACGATGGCGGTCACCATGGCGACGCCGGCCGACGGCCCATCCTTGGGGGTCGCCCCTTCCGGCACGTGGACGTGAATGTCGCGCTTGTCGAACATCGGCGGCTCAATGCCAAAGGCAGCGGAGCGCATGCGGACATAGGATGCCGCCGCCGAGATCGACTCCTTCATGACGTCGCGCAGGTTCCCGGTGACGGTCATCTTGCCCTTGCCGGGCATCATGGCGGCCTCGATGGTGAGCAGCTCGCCGCCCACGTCGGTCCAGGCGAGACCCGTCACCACGCCGATCTGATCCTCGTCCTCAACCTCGCCGTAGCGGAACTTCGGCACGCCGAGATAATCGGAGATGTTCTTGGCAGTGACTTGCACTGACTTGGTCTTCTTGATCGTGAGTTCTTTCACCGCCTTGCGGATCAGCGTCGACAACTCGCGCTCAAGATTACGAACGCCCGCTTCCCGCGTGTAGCGGCGGATCATGGTCAGCAGCGCGTCGTCGTCGATCGACCATTCGTCGGGCCGCAGGCCGTGCTTGACGATCGCGTGCGGGATCAGGTGCTTGCGCGCGATCTCAAGTTTTTCGTCCTCGGTGTAGCCGGCGATCCGAATGATCTCCATGCGATCCATCAAGGGCGGCGGAATATTGAGCGTGTTCGCCGTGGTGATGAACATCACGTGAGACAGGTCGTAGTCGACTTCGAGATAATGATCGTTGAACGCGTGGTTCTGCTCCGGGTCGAGCACTTCGAGCAGCGCCGACGATGGATCGCCGCGGAAGTCGGCGCCCATCTTGTCGACCTCGTCGAGCAGGAACAGCGGGTTCGACGACTTGGCCTTGCGCATCGACTGGATGACCTTGCCCGGCATCGAACCGATATAGGTTCGCCGATGGCCGCGGATCTCCGCCTCGTCGCGCACGCCGCCGAGCGACACGCGCACGAATTCGCGGCCCGTCGCCTTGGCGATCGACTTCCCGAGCGACGTCTTGCCGACGCCGGGCGGACCGACCAGGCACAGGATCGGCCCGGTCAGCTTGTTGGCACGCTGCTGCACCGCAAGGTACTCGACGATGCGCTCCTTGACCTTCTCGAGGCCGTAATGATCGGCCTCGAGAATCTGTTCGGCCAGCACCAGATCCTTCTTGACCTTGGACTTTTTGTTCCACGGGATCGACAACAGCCAATCGAGATAGTTGCGCACAACGGTCGCTTCCGCCGACATCGGCGACATCTGACGCAGCTTCTTGAGCTCGTGCTGCGCCTTTTCACGCGCCTCCTTCGACAGCTTGGTCTGCTTGATTTTCTCTTCGAGCTCGGCGACCTCGTCCTTGCCGTCCTCGTCACCCAGCTCCTTTTGAATCGCCTTCATTTGCTCGTTGAGGTAGTACTCGCGCTGCGTCTTCTCCATCTGGCGTTTGACGCGGGTGCGGATGCGCTTTTCCACCTGCAGAACGGAGATTTCACTCTCCATCAGTCCGAGCACTTTCTCCAGCCGCTCGGTCACGCTCGGCGTCTCCAGGATGATCTGCTTGTCCGGAATCTTGACGGCGAGATGCGAGGCGACGGCGTCGGCGAGCTTGGCGTAATCCTCGATCTGCTGGACAACGCCGATAACTTCCGGTGACACCTTCTTGTTGAGTTTCACGTAGCCTTCGAATTCGTTGATAACCGAGCGTGCCAGCGCTTCGGCCTCGACTTGATCGCCACTGTCATCGGCGAGCACGACTGCGTTGGCCTCGTAATAATCGGCCCGGTCGGTATAGTCCTTCACACGCGCGCGCGCGGCGCCCTCAACCAGGACCTTGACGGTGCCGTCCGGCAGCTTGAGGAGTTGCAGCACGCTCGCCAGCGTGCCGACGCTGTAGATCGAGTCGGGCGCCGGATCGTCATCGGAGGCGTTCTTCTGTGTCGCCAGCATGATGAACGTGTCCGAGCGCATCACCTCTTCCAGCGCCTTGATCGACTTCTCACGCCCGACGAAGAGCGGAACGATCATGTGCGGAAAGACGACGATGTCGCGAAGTGGCAGCACCGGGTAGGCGCGGCTCTCGCCGACTGCTGGAACTGCTTTGGGCTTGGCGGCACTTGTCATTGGCCCCATTCCTTATTGCTGTGCACTTCCACTACGACCCGCAGGATGCGCTGTCGCGACGGACTGCAAATGAGCCGGGAGAGTTTCGCAGGCGGTGGTACGCCCGGGCTCTGAAGGCCGAGCGCGAAATTCTACCCGGATAGGCCTATAGAAGTCTCGATACATTCCGTCATTATAGGTGGCGTTGCGCCGCGAGCGTGTCAAGAAAGCCCAATTCAGGCGGCAAATCGCCACGTAGCGAACTCGCGCTCGCGGTTCGCGCAGCGAATCGGGCCGCAAATGCGGGCCCGATTCCACTCAGGCGCTCGCACCGCCGGCGTCGCTCGCCCGGTCCGAGCGGTCGGCGTAGATGTAGAGCGGCCGCTTGCTGCCGTCGACGACCTCGCGGAAAATCTCCACGCGCACCACGCCTTCGAGGCTCGGCAGATCGAACATGGTCTCGAGCAGGATGCTTTCCATGATCGAGCGCAGGCCCCGCGCGCCGGTCTTGCGGTCGATGGCCTTGCGCGCAATGGCGGCGAGCGCATCGTCGGTGAACTTTAAGTCCACAGTCTCCATTTCGAACATGCGCTGATACTGCTTCACCAGCGCGTTCTTCGGCTCGGTGAGGATGCGCTTAAGCGAAGCCTCATCCAGGTCTTCCAAGGTGGCGACGACCGGCAGGCGGCCGACGAACTCAGGAATGAGCCCGTATTTGAGCAAATCCTCCGGCTCGACCTCGCGGAAGATTTCGCCCTGCTTGCGATCCTCCGGCGCCATCACCCTGGCCCCGAAGCCGATCGAGGTGGAGCGGCCACGGGCCGAGATGATCTTTTCCAGGCCCGAGAAGGCGCCGCCGCAGACGAACAGGATATTGGTGGTGTCGACCTGCAGGAACTCCTGCTGCGGATGCTTGCGGCCGCCCTGCGGCGGCACGCTTGCGATCGTGCCTTCCATGATCTTGAGGAGCGCCTGTTGCACGCCCTCGCCCGACACGTCGCGGGTGATGGAAGGATTGTCGGACTTGCGCGAAATCTTGTCGATCTCGTCGATGTAGACGATGCCGCGTTGCGCGCGCTCGACGTTGTAGTCGGCCGACTGCAGCAGCTTCAGGATGATGTTTTCGACGTCCTCGCCAACGTAGCCGGCTTCCGTCAGCGTGGTCGCGTCCGCCATCGTGAACGGCACGTCGAGGATGCGCGCCAGCGTCTGCGCCAGCAGCGTCTTGCCCGAACCAGTCGGTCCGATCAGCAGGATATTGGATTTTGCCAACTCAACGTCGTTGTGCTTGCTCTGGTGATTGAGCCGCTTGTAGTGATTGTGGACGGCGACCGAGAGCACCTTCTTGGCGTAGTCCTGGCCGATGACGTAGTCGTCCAGCACCTTGCGGATCTCGCGCGGCGTGGGAATGCCGTCGCGCGACTTCACCAGCGAGGACTTGTTCTCCTCGCGGATGATGTCCATGCACAGTTCGACGCATTCGTCGCAGATGAAAACGGTCGGCCCGGCGATGAGCTTGCGCACCTCGTGCTGGCTCTTGCCGCAGAACGAGCAGTAGAGCGTATTCTTGGAGTCGCCGCCGCCAACTTTGCTCATTCCAGTCTCCGTACCCGTCCTTCAGTCTTAAACCCGGATGCCGCCCGGAGCCGTCTTACCCCGCCCCGCCCTGCCGCAATCCGCTCTTACGGACTCTACGAAACTCTGCGCTAACATTCCGTAGCACTGGCCCACCGGGGACCGCACAGTGGCAACCGGCCCCATCCAGCACAAGCGGCTATGCTAACGGCGTGCCATTCAAGAATCCATTAACGATAACGCGACTTTGTACCAGTGTGTTTTCCGGATCACACCCAGAAAACGGCACTTGACGGCCGGGCTGCCAACCGCTTTTGCGGGGTCGAATCGGCCCATTTGATGGCGCTCGCTAGGGCCTAGCGAGCCAATCCGGGCAACCCCCGACGGGGTCACCCCTTAATCGACGCCGGTTCCACCGCCTTGAGCGACGGTTCCTCCGGCCGCTTCTCGATCACCTTGTCGATCAGGCCGAATTCCCTGGCCATCTCGGAGGTCAGGAACATGTCGCGTTCCAGCGCGTCCTCGATCTTCTTCAGCGGCTGGCCGGTATGCTTGACGTAGATTTCGTTCAACCGCCGCTTCAGGTTCAGGATTTCTTGGGCATGTAACATGATATCGGTCGCCTGGCCTTGGAAGCCACCCGACGGCTGGTGAACCATGATGCGGGCATTCGGCAGCGCAAAGCGCAGGTCTTTGGCGCCGGCAGCCAGCAGAAGCGAGCCCATCGAGGCCGCCTGCCCGGTGCACAGCGTCGATACCGCGGGGCGAATGAACTGCATGGTGTCGTAGATCGCCAGTCCCGACGTGACGATGCCGCCCGGCGAGTTGATGTACATGGAGATTTCTTTTTTCGGATTATCCGCCTCCAGGAACAGGAGCTGGGCCACCACGAGCGAGGCCATGCCGTCCTCGATCGGGCCGGTGATGAAGATGATCCGCTCCTTGAGCAGCCGCGAATAGATGTCGTAGGCCCGCTCGCCGCGGTTGGTCTGTTCGACCACCATGGGAACGAGATAGTTCATGTGGGTCTCGCGTGGGTCGCGCATGGATCACCTGTTGGGGCGTTGGCGGGCCGGCTCCGGCTACCCGCTCAGTCTGTCTGAGTCGGGCGAGGCATCGAAGCCGAGATGTATTACTTTAAGGCAGCCTGCGACTACAGCAGATATGCGCAAAACTTGTGGCGACAAGACGGGTATCAAGCCTCCGCCGCCGGCAGCCTCATTCCGCGTCTTCCTTGAAGAGCTCGTCGCGGGAGACCGGCTTGTCCGTGACGTCGGCGAGCTCCAGCACGAAATCGACCACCTTTTCCTCGAATAGCGGCGCGCGGAGCGTCGCGAGCGCGCCCGGGTTATTGCGATAATAGTCATAAACCTGCTGTTCGCGCCCCGGCATCTGGCGCACCTGCTCCATCACCGCGGCCTTCAACTGGTCCTCGCTGACCGTGATGTTGTTCTTCTCACCGATTTCGGCAATCACCAGACCAAGCCGCACGCGGCGTTCGGCAATCGCCCGATAGTCGGCGCGCGCCTTTTCCTCGGTCGTACCCTCGTCCGCAAAGGTGCGGCCCTGCTGCTTGAGGTCGCCTTCGATGGCCGACCAGACGTTGTTGAATTCCTGTTCGACGAGGCTCGGCGGCGGCTCGAATTTATGCCGCTCGTCGAGCTGGTCGAGCAGCGCGCGCTTGACCTTCTGACGCGACGCTGCCGCGTGCTCGCGCTGAATGCGGTCGCGGATCGCGTCACGCAATTTTCCGAGTGACTCCAGGCCAAGCGTCTTGGCAAAATCGTCGTCGACCGTCACCGTCCCCGGCGCATCAACCATTTTCACTGTGACGGCAAACTGAGCGGTCTTGCCGGCTATGGCTGGCGCCGGATACTCGTCGGGAAACTTGATATCAAAGGTACGGCTTTCACCGGCCTTGGCGCCGATCAGGTTGTCCTCAAAGCCCGGTAGAAATCGACCCGAGCCAAGCAGAATTGGCACGTCCTCGGCGGAACCCCCGTCAAATGGCTGGCCATCGATCGTGCCCTGGAACGAGATCGTGACCCGATCGCCTTTATCGGCAGGGCCATCCTTGGCGCTGTAGGGGCGGTTCTGGTCGGCCAGCACCTGCACGGCCTCATCGACCTCGGAATCGCTGACCTCCGCAGTCAAGCGTTCAAGCTTGAGCGCCTTGAAGTCGGTCAGCGCAATCGGCGGCACGATCTCCATCTCGACCGTGTAGGCAAGGTCGGATCTGCCTTCGATGACGCCGTCAACGACGCCTTCCTCGGTCGGCAGCACGACCTTCGGTTCGGTGGCAAGCTTAAAGCCATGATCGCTGACGATCTTGTCGTTGGCCTCGCGCACGGCGTTCTCGATCACTTCCGCCATGGCGGATTTGCCGTAGATACGCTTGAGGTGGGCGACGGGAACCTTACCGGGCCGGAAGCCACGCAACTGAACGCGGCCCTTGAGGTCATCGAGCCGTTCCTTGACCTTCGCCTCGAGATCGGTGGCCGGGACGACAACTTTGTATTCCCGCTTAAGGCCCGCGGTGGAAGTTTCAGTGACCTGCATCGAAAAATCTCTTTGACGGCATAGTGCCAAGGGACCGCCCGGTTGGTGCGGGCGGAGGGGCTCGAACCCCCACGACTTGCGTCACGGGAACCTAAATCCCGCGCGTCTACCAATTCCGCCACGCCCGCTGCGCGCAAGGCGGCCCGGAGGCGCGGCTTATATCACGCAGGCCGCGTTGGCCACTAGAAAAATAGCCGCTGAACAAGAGTTTGCAACGCGGAAGGCCGCGCCGGCACCCTGGCGTCCGCCCGTCATGCCAGCATACGGCGGTACACGCGCGGCAACGCCTCGGGTAAATCCTCCGAGATCAGGCCCGGACCGACCGCCGCGGCGGCTTCGCCATGCAGCCAAACGGCGGCCGATGCCGCCTCGAAGGCCGGCATACCCTGGGCCAAGAGGCCCGCCGCGATCCCGGTCAGCACATCGCCCGCACCAGCGGTGGCGAGGTAGGCCGGCGCATTCTCCGCAATACTGGCACGGCCGTCGGGCGCGGCAACCACGGTGTCACCGCCCTTCAGGAGCACGGTCGCACCGGTCAAGGTAGCGGCGAGGCGAGCCCTTTGGAGCTTCGAACCCACCTTGGTTCGTTCGTCCAAGGCCCAGAAAAACCGCAAAAATTCACCTTCGTGCGGCGTCAGGACGGTGGCGCGGCCAGCGCGCGCCATGAGCGCTTGCGCCAGGCGTTGGGGCGCGGCCGCAAAGCTCGTGATGGCGTCGGCGTCGAGCACCACCGACCGGTCCCCGGCAAGCGCCGTCAGGACCAGCGAACAGGTCGCGTCGCCGACGCCCAGACCCGGGCCAAGCGCGACCACATTGAGCCGCCGATCGCTCAAAAACGCATTGAGCTCGTCGGTACCGTCGACAGGCCGCACCATGACGGCGAGGCTTGCCGCTGCGTTGATGGCGAGCGCGTCACGCGGGCTGGCGATGGTGACAAGGCCAGCGCCGGCGCGTAGCGCACCGCGCGCAGCAAGCCGCGCGGCCCCCGTCGACCAACCCGGCCCTGAAACCACGACCGCATGCCCGCGATCGTATTTGTGACCTGTCAGCCGCGGCACTGGAAACTGTGATTGCCACACAAGCGGCACGTTTTCGTAAGTTTTCGGACCGATCGCCTTCAGCACCGAACCCGGGATGCCGATCTCGGCGACGGAGACGGCGCCGCAATGAAGCCGGCCCGGCAGAAGGAGATGGCCGGGCTTTTTGCGAAAAAAGGTTACGGTCTGCGTGGCGTTGACCGCCGTTCCCATCACGACACCGGACGTGCCGTTAATGCCGCTGGGCAGATCGACCGCGACGATTGGCGCCGGCTGCGCGTTCATCGCCCGGATCAGGGTGAGCGCGTCGCCTTCGACCGGCCGATCGAGACCTGCGCCGAACAGCGCATCGATCACAACTTGCGCACCCTGGAGCCGGCGCGCTTCGGCGGGCGCGACCACACCCTTCCATTTGACGGCCGCCTGGGCGGCATCGCCTTTCAGCCGGCTCGCCTCCCCGACCAGCACCACCTCGACGCTATACCCCTGGTCGGCCAAGTGGCGAGCGGCAACGAAGCCATCTCCGCCGTTATTCCCCGGCCCGGCTACGACAGCGACCCGGCTGCCGACAGGATGGCGGGCGATCACAGCCGCCGCAACGGCGGCGCCCGCCCGCTCCATGAGGTCGATACTAGGCACCCCGCCCGCAATCGTCAGGCGATCGGCCTCGGCCATTTCGGTTGTGTTCAAGAGCTCAAGCATCGGCGCCACGAAGATAACGAAATGGGCAAGGTGCGCCTACCTTCAACGGCGCAACGGTACCAATCGGACCTATTGACGAGATAAGAGGCACTATGCCTATTTCTTAGGCGTTGCCCGCTCCACAGATTCCGGACGACGCCCACAAAAGTACCTTATAACCCTGATCCTACTTGCTTATCCGCACCGCCGCAGGCTTGGCACGGGACCTGCTAAACATGTCGACGGTTCCGAGGCTCAAGGTGCCCGCCTTGGAGCCGGGAGATGAAAACGCGATGAAAAAAATCGAGGCGATCATCAAGCCGTTCAAACTTGATGAGGTCAAAGAGGCACTTCAGGAAGTGGGATTGCAGGGCATCACCGTCACCGAAGCCAAGGGCTTCGGACGGCAGAAGGGGCACACCGAACTTTACCGTGGCGCTGAGTACGTCGTGGATTTTCTCCCCAAGGTGAAAATCGAGATTGTGCTCGGTGACGACATGGTCGAAAAGGCGGTCGACGCCATACGCCGGGCCGCCCAGACCGGCCGGATCGGCGACGGCAAAATCTTTGTTTCAAGTATCGAGGAGGCTATCCGGATCAGGACAGGCGAGTCCGGACTCGATGCCATCTGAACTGCCAATCTGACTGCTTGCTCCGGCGGCGAGAGCGCAGTCCGGCGGGCGCCTATCAGCTATCCACCAACACCACGAAAGGTACGCATGCCATGACGACGCCGAAGACTGTCATGAAGATGATCAAGGACAACGACGTCAAATACGCCGATTTCCGATTTACCGATCCGCGCGGCAAATGGCAGCACGTCACCTTCGACATCAGCATGATCGAGGAAGAAACGTTCGCCGAAGGCCAGATGTTCGACGGCTCCTCGATCGCGGGCTGGAAGGCGATCAACGAATCCGACATGTGTCTGATGCCTGATCCGGCGTCAGCCTGCATTGATCCGTTCTTTGCCGAGACGACGCTGGTTCTGGTTTGCGACGTGCTCGAACCGACCACCGGCGAGCCTTACAACCGTGATCCGCGCGGCATCGCCAAAAGGGCCGAGGGCATGGTCAAGTCGATGGGCATCGGCGACACGGTCTATTTCGGACCGGAGGCGGAGTTCTTCATTTTCGACGACGTGAAATATTCCGCGCAACCCTACAACACCGGATTCAAGCTCGACTCCGTGGAATTCCCGACCAATTCCGACACCGACTACGAAGGCGGCAACCTCGGCCACCGAGTCTGGACCAAGAAGGGCTATTTCCCGGTACCGCCGCAGGACTCAGTGCAGGACATGCGCTCGGAAATGTTGGCCGCCATGGCGCGCATGGGAGTCAAGGTCGAGAAGCACCACCACGAGGTGGCGTCGGCCCAGCACGAACTTGGCATGAAGTTCTCGCCGCTGACCATGATGGCCGACCAGATGCAAATCTATAAGTACTGCATCCAGCAGGTCGCGCAGGTCTACGGCAAAACCGCGACCTTCATGCCGAAGCCCATCTACGGCGACAACGGCTCCGGCATGCACTGTCATCAGTCGATCTGGAAAGGCGGCAAGCCGGTGTTCGCCGGCAACAAATATTCCGACCTTTCGGATACCTGCCTGTCCTACATCGCCGGCATCATCAAGCACGCCAAGGCAATCAACGCCTTCAGCAACCCGACGACCAACTCGTACAAGCGGCTCGTTCCGGGCTTCGAAGCCCCGGTGCTGCTCGCCTATTCGGCGCGCAACCGTTCGGCATCGTGTCGCATTCCGTACACAACGAACCCCAAGGCCAAGCGCGTTGAGGTCCGCTTCCCCGATCCGCTGGCAAACCCGTATCTCGCCTTTGCCGCCATGCTGATGGCCGGCCTCGATGGCGTGAAGAACAAGCTCGATCCGGGCGAGGCGATCGATAAGGACCTCTACGATCTGCCGCCCAAGGAACTGAAAAAAATCCCGACGGTGTGCGGCAGCCTGCGCGAAGCACTCAGCAACCTCGACAAGGACCGTGACTTCCTCAAAGTCGGCGGCGTGTTCGACGACGACTTCATCGACAGCTACATCGAGCTGAAGATGCAGGAGATCATCCGCTTCGAGCACACTCCGCACCCGGTCGAGTTCGAGATGTATTACTCGGCGTAGCGTCTGCGTATCCTCCCTTGCATTGCCTCAGGCAATGCAAACTTCGGGCGCCGCACTGTCGGCGCCCTTTTTCTTGCAAGGATCTTGCGGAAGATTGCAGCTTCGATCGAGGCAGGCCTTAGCTGCCCCGCCGCACGACGATCGGGGCCGGCTGAGGCTGGTCCGAAAGCGACTGCGTGAGCCGGTCGCGAACGGCCTGGAGGCTGACGACTGGCGCCGAGGCCCGCGAACCCTGCTGCGTTTCATCGGCAAATTCGATGCGATTGCGGCCGTTCGCTTTGGCCCGGTAAAGCGCCGCGTCGGCACGCGTGATGAGCTGGTCGATGGCAGTATCGGTCGTGCCGCACGCCACCCCGATGCTGACGGTTGCCCGAACGCCCTGGCTCTTGGGATCGAGCGTAGCCGTCTCGAATGCGGCGCGCACGCGTTCGGCGGCGATACCGGCCTCGGCCTGCGTGCCCGACAATACCGCGACGAACTCCTCGCCGCCCAGCCGGCCGATCACGTCGTTCGACCGCATGGTCTTGCGCGCGACGCTTGCAAACAGTTGCAGCATCGTGTCGCCCATGGCATGGCCGAAATTGTCGTTGATCGACTTGAAATGATCGAGATCGAAGGCGAGCACGCTCACCGGCCGCTTTGAGGACTTGCTGACCGATACGACATCGGCGGCCGATTCGAAGAATCCCCGGCGGTTGAGCAGGCCTGTCAGCATGTCGGTCGCCGCCGCCACCTTGTAGGCGCGCACCGCGCGGTCCTTGGCCAACACCAGCACGATGAAGGCGGCGCCGACGACGTAAAGCACCACCTCGATGGCGAACACCGCGGCCCATCCCGTGGCGGGATTGCGGCTGCCGTCGAGATCGAACGACAAGCTGGCGAGCGCCATCGGGAACAGAAAGATGGCGCCATGCAGCATCGGCACGAAGATCGCCGGCCAGCGCTTGATCAGTGGCTTGCGCCGTTCGCGCCACAGCTCGGCCGCGATCATGAATGTATAGGTGGCAACGATCAGGGAACTGACGATCACCCGGTAACCGGGCGAATTCGCGATATTCGGAGCGCTGCATGCCGCAAGCCACGCGCCCGCGCCGGCGAACATGCCGGGCCAGGAGATGCGGCGGCCGTGAAACAACCGCGCGGCGCTCCAGATCATGCCGACTGCGACAAACAGAAGAATATTGGCGGTACCTTGCGGCACGGGCGGCGAAATCTGATCGCCCAGCCGCCAGATCGCGCCTGACGAGGCGCCGATCAGATAGGCTGCGCCCCACCAGGCGAGGGCCGTGATACGATCCTGCAGGTAAGCAAATAGCAGGAACACGCCGAGCAGCGACGTCACGCAGGTGGCGATGACGAATAGCGTTCCGATGTCGAGCGAACTCGACGCTTCGGCGAGACGGGGCAGCATAGGTGCTCCTCACCAGCACTACGCAAAACCACCTATCACCGATCGCCGCGCCGTAGTAGGCGTTCTCAATTCAGGCTTTGCCAAACATTCGAGGCAAGCAGCGATTTTTTGTGAAAATTCCGGAAAATTGCAAATGTCGCCAATCACCCTGCCGGAAATTGCCGGCCATGCATTCTTCGGCGCAGCCGCACTTGGACATTGCGCCGGCCGTGAAGGCTCAGGACGCAGTGCGCCAGCGGCATCAATGCCCACCACATCGGGGCAAGAATGCTCCGGTTCTGCAATCCGGCAAAGATCAGCAGAGCCCCCAGCAGTGCCGTAACAAAGACCGTCACCACAGAGAGGGTTTGCATGTCGAGATGCATGGATCGCCCACCGAAATTGACCGGCGCACGCTATGGGTCAAGCGTTCCGTAGGGGTTACTTCGGAATCGTTTCCGCGATCAGGACTGCCGGCGGGTAAAAGCGGAGCCCTGAATTTGAGCGATCGGCCTAAGCGGCCCTTCACTTGACTGCCGGCCGCGCCTAGATTGTTGCGACAGACAGTGGAGTGCCTCGATGGCCCAAACCGCAGAACTCGATGTCGCGCCGGATACGATCGAAGCGACACTCAATTACATCGTCGACGACGGCAAGCCTGTCTTCACCATCGTGGCCGCACCCGGCGGCAGCGACACGCGCTCCGGGGCCACGCCCGACCCGCACCGCGTCACGATCCACAACGGCCGACCGCACGCCAACGACTTCGTGCTGGAGAAGAACGGCTTCCGCTTCGTACGCCACGACACCAAGGTTGCCGATTTCTACGATGAGGACGAGATCAAGCGCGTCTACTACCCGGAAATGGTCGAGCTGATCAAAGCCGAGAGCGGCGCCAAACGCGTCGTCGTGTTCGATCACACGTTGCGCACTGCAGACGATGAGCTGCGCGAGTCGAAGCAAATTCGCGAAGTCGTGCGCCGCGTCCATAACGACTACACTGAATGGTCGGCGCCGCAGCGCGTCCGGGACATCTTGCCTGACGAAGCCGAGGATCTGTTGCAGCGCCGCTTCGCCATCATCCAGGCTTGGCGCCCGATCCGGTATCCGGTCGAAACCTACCCGCTCGCCATGGCGGATGCGCGGACGCTGTCTCCCGCCGACATGATCATCTCTGAGCGGCGAGCGCCCGGACGTATCGGCCAGACCTACGCAATCAAATACAACCCGGCGCACAAATGGTTCTGGTTCCCGCGCATGCGCCGCGAGGAAGCCTACGTGTTCAAGGTGTTCGACTCGATGAAAGATGGCCGCGCCCGCTGGACAGCGCACACCGCGTTCGAAGACCCGACCACGCCGCCGCACGCACGCCCGCGCGAAAGCATCGAAATCCGCACCTTGGCGTTTTTCTGATCCCACTGATGAGTTGACCGCATGACGCACGGGCAGTGCGATGAAGACTGCGTGGGCTACCGGCCAAACCGCCGCGCGGTCGTCACCGCGCTTGCGGGCGCGACGTTGCTGCCGGCGCCGATACGGGCCGAGACGCGGGCGGCGGTTACGGCCCCCTCGAACGCCGAAGACGAACGCTTCATGCGCATTGCCATCGCCGAGGCCCGGCGCGCGGATTTTCCATTCGGCGCCGTGATCGTGCGCAACGGCCGTGTTCTTGCCCGCGGGCGCAATCTCGGCCGTCAAACCGGCGATCCAACCACGCACGGCGAGATGGTTGCGATCCACCGCTGTCTTGCCACGCACGGCAGAGCGTCGCTCAAGGGCAGCACGCTCTACACATCGGGCGAACCGTGCGCGATGTGCATGGGCGCAATCCTGTGGTGCCATGTTGGCCGGCTCGTCTTTGCCGCCTCGGTGGCGCAGCTTGCAACCAGGATCGACCAGATCATGATTTCGAGTAAAGATCTGGCGGCCAAGGCGCCCTTCGCGCCGATCGACATTACCGGCGGCGTTCTGGCGGACGAGGCAATGGCGCTGTTCGCCAGATAGGCGGCGCGCATTTTCTCATCGTCATTCCGGATTGCCGCGGCAGCGGCAAATATGCATTCCGGGCCCACGGGCTTCGCCCGTGACCCGGCATGACCGTGCAAATTACCGCTTCGAGAACTGGAAGCTGCGCCGCGCTTTGGCCTTGCCGTACTTTTTGCGCTCGACCACGCGCGCGTCACGAGTCAAGAAGCCGCCGTGCTTAAGCGGGCCGCGCAGGTCCGGCTCGTAGCGCGTCAGCGCTTTTGAAAGGCCGTGGCGCACCGCACCGGCCTGGCCTGACAGCCCGCCGCCTGAAACCGTGCAATAGACATCGTACTGACCCTGGCGGTTGGCGGTGACCAGCGGCTGCTGGATCAGCATGCGCAGCACAGGCCGGGCGAAATAGGTTTCCACCGGCTTGTTGTTGATGACGATCTGGCCGGCGCCCATCTTGACCCACACGCGCGCCACGGCGTCCTTGCGCTTGCCGGTCGCGTAGGCGCGGCCTTGTTTGTCGAGCTTCTGTACGTATTTGGGCGCCGCCGGCGCCGCCGCGGGCTTGAGCGTGGATAGCTCTTCGAGCGTTTGAATCGTCTCCGCCATCACGCGGTCCTCTTGTTCTTGCGGTTCATCGCGGCAACATCGACCTTTTCCGGCTGTTGCGCCGCATGCGGATGTTCGGCCTGCGGATAAACCCGCAAATTCGCGAGCTGACGGCGACCGAGCGGGCCGCGCGGCAGCATGCGCTCCACCGCCTTTTCGACAATGCGCTCGGGGAAGCGGCCGGCCAGGATCGATTTTGCCGTGCGCTCCTTGATGCCGCCGATGTAGCCGGTGTGTTTGTAGTAGACTTTCTGTTCGACCTTGCGCCCGGTCAGCACCGCCTTGGCGGCGTTGACGACGATGACGTTGTCGCCGCAGTCGACGTGCGGGGTAAATGTCGGCTTATGCTTGCCTCGCAGCCGTAACGCCACGATCGACGCAAGACGACCGACGACGAGCCCCTCAGCGTCGATCATGACCCATTTCTTGTCGACCTCGGCGGGCTTGGCCGAAAAGGTTTTCATCGTCAGCACCCGTTTGGAAAACAATATCCCTGTGGGGAAGGCAGCCTGCTCTGAGCGGCGCCGCGGCTGCTATGTAGCGGGGCGGCCCTTGAGCGTCAATGCAATAGAGCGGCGATTTTCGCATTAATTCAGATGTTTGCGTTAGAGGTATTATTTTACCGGGATTGAATAGGTGGAGGTGGCATGGGCCACCATGTCGTCGTCGCCGTCCGAGTAAAGGCCGATTTCGCCGACCACCAGCCGCTTGCCAAGTTTGATCAGCCGGGCCTCCGCGAAGACATCGCGCGGCGCGGGTTTTCGCAGGAAATTGATGGAAAAATTCGTTGTGACCGCGAGCGGCACCCAGCCGATGGCCGAAAGCACGGCGAGATACATGGTGAAATCGGCCAGCGCCATCATGATCGGGCCGGAAACCGTGCCGCCTGGGCGCAGCGTCCTCGGGTGATAGTGCCGGCGCGCCCGGCAGCCACCGAACCACAACTTTTCGAGCGTATAGCCGCTCTCGGCATTGAACATTTCGGGAAATTCGGCGCGCAGGCGCTCCTCAAGCGCCTTGCGCGTGAGCTTCGGCGGCGCCATGTCGTGAAATGTCCCCTTTCCCGCCATCTCCTGTCTTGACATGGCCAATGCTCCTCTGGCTCGCCTGATCAGATACAATGTCCGCGAGCAATCGCCAAAACCCCGGATGCGCACCGTGAATTCCGCCAAGGCTCCCGGCTCTGCTGCCCTCGCTGCAAAAGCCCCCGAACAAATCTTAATTCGCGAGGATATTTCAGGCGTTGTCGTGCTGACGCTGAACCGGCCGGCAGCCCGCAACAGCCTCTCCGAAGCCATGCTCGATGCTCTTAGCGACGCCCTCTCCGCAGTCGCGCAAGACCGTAACGTTCGCGCCGTGGTCGTCACGGCCAACGGACCCGCTTTTTCGGCCGGCCATGATCTCAAGGAGCTCAATGCGCGCCGAACCGATCCGGACCGCGGGCGCGCTTATTTCAAGCACATCATGGGGCTGTGCAGCGGGGTGATGCAGCAGATCGTCATGCTGCCGCAGCCCGTTATCGCGGCTGTGCAAGGCACAGCGACCGCGGCCGGCTGCCAACTCGTGGCGAGCTGTGATCTCGCGGTCGCCTCGCGCGCATCGAAATTCGCCACCCCCGGCGTCAATATCGGGCTGTTCTGCTCAACCCCGATGGTCGCGCTGTCACGCAACGTGTCGCGCAAGCAAGCCATGGAGATGCTGCTTACCGGCGAGCCGATCTCTGCTGAAGATGCAGTCCGTTTCGGCCTCGTCAATCACGTGGTCGAACCGGGCAGCGAGCGCGAAGCCGCGCTCGATCTGGCGAAGAGAATCACCGCCAAATCCGCCCTCACGCTCAAGATCGGCAAGCAGGCGTTTTACCAGCAGATCGAAATGCCGCTCGCCGAAGCGTACAAATATGCGTCCGAAGTCATGGTCGAGAACATGATGGCGCGCGACGCCGAGGAAGGAATTTCAGCCTTCATCGACAAGCGCCGGCCGAACTGGGAAAACCGCTGAGTCTATGACCGCGATCAACCACGACTCCTATCCCGATACTTACATCCGCGGCATCCTCAACACGGTAAAGACCATCGCCATGGTCGGCGCCTCGGAGAAAGAAAACCGCCCGAGCTATTTCGCTTTCAAATATCTGCTCGAGCGCGGCTACAAGATGATCCCGGTCAATCCCGGTCACGCCGGCGAACAGATGCTCGGTCAGCGCATTTACGCGCGGCTGGCCGACATCTCCGAAGCCGTCGACATGGTGGATATCTTCCGCGCCTCGCAATACGCGCTGCCCGTCGTGCAGGAAGCGTTGGCGCTCAATCCAAGGCCGCAAGTGGTCTGGATGCAACTGGGCATCCGCAATGATGAGGCGGCGGCGTTGGCCGAGGCCAACGGCATGAAAGTCGTGATGAACCGCTGCCCTAAGATCGAATACGGCCGGCTGTCGTCGGAAATCGCCTGGATGGGGGTCAACACCCGCACCATCAGCTCAAGGAAGGCGACGATCGGCGGCGTCCAGCGCATGACGCTCAATCATACCACCGCCCAGGGCGGCACCACCGAAGCCGCCGACCAAGCCCAGCGCAAGGAGACCGGCCGGTAGGCTCAGTGCCCTCCACAGGCTGCCGCAAATCGGCCATCACCCCTCGGTACGGCCACTATGGGCTGTTCTTGATCAACGCAAAAAAGGGGGCTGGTCTTGGCCGCACAACTTCGTGCCTTGGTGTTTCTCGGTCTCATTGGCCTCGCATTCGCGCCCGCCGCGGCGCGCGCCGACGAGCAAGCGGACCGCGACGCCTGTATGCAGGACGCACAGACGCACTGCTCGCAATTCTTTCCTGACCGCGAACGAGTCGCCCATTGTCTGCAGAGCAATCGGCGGGTCATTTCGAAGGCCTGCCGCGTCGCGCTGTCCCATTTCAAAGAGAAGCGGTAGCAGGATTTTCCGCGTTGCGGGACTTGTTTAGCGCGACCGTTCCGCTTCAACGCCAACCCTTTCCGGCGCCTTGACGGCCCTGGCACGTCCTATAAACCGGACGCACGTTGGTGCGCGCGCGTGCATCCCGCGCATCCGAGCAAAAGGAACGGCGACATGACCGAACGCATACCGGGGTTTTCCACGCTTGCGGTCCACGCCGGGGCGCAGCCGGATCCGACCACCGGCGCCCGCGCCACGCCGATCTATCAGACCACATCATTCGTGTTCGAAAGCGTCGACCACGCCGCGTCGCTGTTCGGGCTGCAGACCTTCGGCAACATCTACACACGGATCGGCAATCCAACTTGTGCGGTGCTGGAAGAACGCGTCGCCGCGCTCGAGGGCGGCACCGCGGGGCTCGCCACCGCGTCAGGTCACGCGGCTCAGGTCATGGTGTTTCACTGCCTGCTGCAGCCCGGCGACGAATTCGTCGCCTCGAAAAAGCTCTATGGCGGCTCGATCAATCAATTCAATCACGCGTTCAAAAACTTCGGCTGGAACGTGGTGTGGGCCGACCCCGACGACATATCTTCCTTTGAGCGCGCGATTTCGCCAAAGACCAAAGCAATCTTCACCGAGTCGATCGCCAATCCGGGGGGCGTCGTCACCGATATGGCGGCGGTCGCCGAGATCGCGCGCCGCGCCGGCGTGCCCTACATCGTGGACAATACGCTCGCCACGCCGTATCTGTGCAAGCCGTTCAAGTTTGGCGCCGACATTGTCGTGCATTCGCTGACAAAATTTCTCGGCGGTCACGGCAATTCGATCGGCGGCATGATCGTCGACGGCGGCACCTTCAACTGGTCGCGCGAAAAGCGGTATCCGATGCTGTGCGAGCCGCGGCCCGAATATCAAGGCATCGTGTTGCACGAGACGTTCGGCAATTTCGCCTTCGCCATCGCCTGCCGGGTGCTGGCGCTGCGCGACATCGGCTCGGCACTGTCGCCGTTCAACGCCTTCCTCATTCTCACCGGCATCGAAACGCTGCCGCTGCGCATGCAAAAACACTGCGAGAACGCGTTTGCGGTCGCCGAATGGATCTCCAACCATCCCAAGGTTGCCTGGGTCAGCTATCCGGGGCTGGCCGGTGACCGTTATTACAATCTCGCCAAGAAATACTGCCCGAACGGCGCCGGCGCGGTTTTCACTTTCGGTCTCAAGGGCGGCTACGAGGCCGGCGTCAAGCTCGTCTCCAACGTCAAGCTGTTCTCCCACCTCGCCAATATCGGCGACACGCGCTCGCTGATCATCCATCCCGCCTCGACCACGCACCGGCAGCTATCCGATGCGCAAAAGACAGCGGCCGGCGCCGGCCCGGACGTGGTGCGGCTCTCCATCGGCATCGAGGACAAGGAAGATATCATCGCCGATCTGGAAGAGGCGCTGGCGGAGGCGTGAGCGCCCTCTCCCTTCGCGCAGTTTCGCTCAAGCCCGCGACGACCTCGGCAACGGCAGCGCGGCATCGAACGCCGATCGCTCCCGCTGCTGCATCGCCCGCGCCGCATGCACCACGGCGATTGTCAGCACCACGATGGCCATTGCCTGGTGCAGCATCGCCAGAGGGAGCGGCACCACCAGCAGCAGCGTCGTGATGCCGAGCGAGGCTTGAAGCGTAACGGCAACAAACAGCGCCAGCGCCCCGCGCCATGCCGTTCCGCGCCGCGCCGTCCATAGCGCATCGACGCAATGCCATCCCGCCACGATCCAGATCGCATAGGCCAGCATGCGATGATCAAACTGAACCGTGAGCGCGTTCTCGAAGAAATTGCGCCACACCGGCTTTGTAAGAAGGAGCCGCGACGCGTCAGGCACGAGCCCGCCATCGATCAGCGGCCAGGTGTTGTAGACGTAGCCGGCGCGCAGACCGGCGACGAGCGCCCCGAGATAAATCTGTCCGAGCACCAGGATGAGCAACGCAACAGCCGCCGCGCGAATTCGCGCGGGCGGCGCCTGCCGTTGTTCTTCGCCAAGCCGCAACGCCGTCCAAAGAATGGCTATGTAGATGACGCAAGCGAGCACAAGGTGCGTCGCCAGCCGATATTGCGACACCTCGACGCGATGCACGAGACCGGAAGCGACCATCCACCAGCCGACGGCGCCCTGCAGTGCGCCAAGCCCGAAGATCAGCCACAGCCGCGTCCGCAATCCAGGCTCGATCCAGCCGCGCCACAGAAACCACAACAACGGGACCGCAAAGACGACGCCGATCAAACGGCCGAGCAGGCGGTGCGTCCACTCCCACCAGAATATTGTCTTGAAGGCATCGAGGCTCATGCCGGAATTGAGCTCGTGGTACTGCGGAATCTGCTGATAGCGGTGGAACTCGGTCAGCCACTGCGCTTGGCTCAGCGGAGGCAGAACTCCCATCACCGGCTGCCATTCGGTGATCGACAGTCCGGACTCGGTCAGCCGCGTGGCGCCGCCGACCAGCACCATGGCCGCCACCATGGCGGCCACCGCGTAAAGCCACAGCCGCACGGCACGTGTTTGTTGGACACCCTTGCGGGCGTCGGCTGAAACGATATCCGTCATGCCGCTCGCTTGTGTGGGACGGGCGGACCATATAGTGCTGCCCCCTGCCCCGCAATCACGTCATTGCGAGCGGCAACGCCGCACCCAAGAAACCACAAGCCGCTGACGACCTATGGCCATGCCGATCCGCTTGCGAAAATTTCTCGGCACCATAGCCCTGTTCGTGCTGGTGATCGTGTGGGCCCTTGTCGCCATGGCGCTGGCGCAGTCGCCCGCGATCCACGACAGCACCGTCGCGTCCATCGCCTATTATGTGATTGCCGGCATCGGTTGGGTCTTGCCCGCCATGCCGATCGTAGCGTGGATGAGCCCGAGGCAAGATTCCGAAGCTGGAAAGCCTGGCGCCTGACTCCAACGTTTCGGCTCACGCCGCTTCCAAGCCGCGAAAGCCGTTCCACACCGCGGTCGCCGAGCCTGACAGCAGCACACGCACGTAGCGCATGCGCTGATATTCACCGTTGAGCGAAATACGCGGCAGCGCCGTGAGACGATCGCGATGGCCGGGAAACAGCACGCCCGGGTGCGTCGTCACCGCGGTCTTGAAACCGAGTTCCGCGGCGATGGCGAATTCGCGCGGTCCAGCCGAGGTCCGGTCGCCGACCGGAAATGCCAGATGTTCCGGGCGCTGGCCCAGTGCCGCTTCGATCACTGACCGGCTCAGGTCGATCTCGGAGCGCACGCCTTTCTCTGGCAGCTTTGCCAGCATCGGATGGGTGACGGTATGGGCCCCGATGGTCACGAGTGGATCGGCGGCAAGCTCGGCCAGTTCCTGCCAGCTCATGCATAAGGTCTTGCAGAACGCGGCGATGTCGACGCAATAGCAGGCCGCAAGGTTGCGGATTGCCTCGCGGAGCTCGGCTTCAGTCGGCCGAGCGCGCAGCCACCAGTAAAGCTCGTCGTAGAGCGCGCGCTTCTCGGCAACAGTCGTGCAGTCGAAGGTGCGATTGCAGCCGTCAATCGACAGCCCGATGCGATTGTTGTTGGCGATCACCGCTTCGAGCACAAGCCACCACAATTCGCCGAGCCGGTCTGGAAAATTCGTGGCGACATAGACTGCGAATGGTATCCCCTCGGCTCTGAGCATCGGATAGGCGATCTGCAGCGTATCGCGGTAGCCGTCGTCGAAAGTCAGGCAGATGAAGCGCCGCGAGAAATCGCGCTCCACCAGTCGCCGATGCACTTCGTCGAGACTGACAAGATCGACATCGGAACTGCGCAGATATTTGATGACCCGGTTGAAGAAACGCGGCGTCACCTCAAGCAAGCGATTAGGCTGGAACCGCCCCGGTCGCGCCGGCCGGACGTGGTGCAGCGTCAAGATAGCGCCGACACCGCCAAAGAGTGGCGCGAGCCAGCGATGCGCGCCGGTGAAATACAACGACTCCAGCCCGCCACGGATCAACGTCGGTCTGAGTGCAGCCAAGGAACTCTACTCCACACGCTACCTCTCGCAATCAAGACTATTGCCCGTCGCGGGTTGATAATTCTTTGCCGCGATGGCGAAGCGGTCAATGCCGGCCGAGGCAACCGCTGTGCGCGCGAGGAACTACCGGACGCTATGCGGCAGCAGAACGCTATGCGGCGGCAGCCCTGGGCACGGGATGACCGGTGCGATCGAGTTCGGTCACCTCCTCGAACTCGGCCGCCAATAAGCGCCGGCGGGCGGCGTCAACGGCGTCGACGGCAGCAGCGTCGGTGAGCAGCACGGCTTGCGGCGCGATTTCGCCGATCGCCTCCAGGTCCGCGCCCTCGGCAATGCCCGCATCGACCACAATGTAATCATATGTCCGCGCCAGCGCGTCGAAGCTCGGTGCAAGCCGTGGTGACGACAACAGCATAACCCGCTCGACCGGCGCGCGCCCCGGCGATATCACATGCACGCTCGACTGCGTATCCTTGTCGATAATGTCGCGGAAGGAAGCGCTGCCCGCAGTCAGTTCAGCGAGGCCGCTTGCCGCCGGATCGGCCGATACCGCACCGATCGGCGAATTTTTCGGCTCGATCCCGGCCAGCAGAACACGTCCGTCGCCGGCCAGCGAGCGGGCGAGCCTGATCGCGGTCTCGCCGGTTTTGGCGCCGGCCATCACGCCAAGTACAGCGATCCGCGCGGCGCCGGCGCGGTGCAAGCTCTCCGCCATCTCGGCTACCGCGTCGCCGCGCTCTACTGGGGGAGGTGGTTCCTTAACCGCAGGCGCGATGTCGGCCTCGCGTTCGGGGCCGGTCACGCGTGGCTCGACCCGTGGCTCGACCCGTGGCGCAACCGGAGCCACAGCGCGGCCCGGCACGTTGAGCAGTTCCTTGGTTAGCACGAAGCCGCAGCTCAGCATCAGCATGGCAATCGTTGCTATCAGCACGCTCGGCAGCTTTTTCGGATAGGCCGGCACATTGGAAACCGAGGCGCGCGATATCACGCGCGCATCGGCCGGCGCCGAATTGAGAGTCTCGCGCGAAGTCGCCTCGCGATATTTCGCGAGATAGGATTCCAGCAGATCGCGTTGTGCCTTGGCGTCACGCTCCAGCGCCCGCAGTTCCACACTGCGCTCGTTGGTACCCGCCGCCTGGTTCTTGAGCTGATCGAAATTGACCGTTAACGAGTCGACGCGGGCGGCGGCGATCCTGGCGTCGTTCTCAAATGAGCGTGCCGTCCGCGCCGCCTCGAGCCTGATTTGCTGATCGAGATCGGCGATCTGCGCCTTCAGTTCCTTGATGCGCGGGTGCCGGTCGCCGAGCGAGGAGGATTGCTCGGCGAGCTGCGCGAGAAGCGTCACGCGCTGCTCCGACAGCCTTCGGATCAGCTCGGAATTGAGAACGTCCGAGTATTCGATCGGTTGCCCGGATTTCAGCATCTCGCGAACGATCTTGGCCTTGGCCTCGGCATCCGATTTTTGTGCGCGCGCGGCGGCGATCTGCGCATTGACATCACCAAGCTGCTGCGCCGACAGCGTGGTGTCGTTGGGCCCGACCAGAAGATTGGTATCGCCGCGAAAGGCCGCGACCTTGGCCTCGGCGTCCGCGACCTTCTTCTGCATGGACTGAATTTCGCCCGACAGCCAATCCACCGCCGTGCGCGCCTGGTCCTGCTTGGCGGCGCGCTGGCGAACCAGATATTCGTCCGCGATGGCGTTCGCCACGTTGGCGGCAAGCTGGGGGTCCTGCGACAGAAAATCGATGACGATGACGCGAGACTTGTCGATCGCATAGGCGGTCAGCCGATCGTAATAGGCCTCCAACACCCGCTCCTCGGGCGTCATGCTCGCCGGATCCTTGATCAGCCCGAGCCGGCCAAGGATCGCCTTGATCGGAGAAACTCCATTCAGGGCGGGATCGAATTCAGGGTTTTTATCGAGCTTGAGCTTGGCGATGACGGCACGCGCGAGATCGCGCGACAGCACAAGCTGAACCTGGCTGGTCACCGTCTGTTCGTCGACTGTGTTGCGGTCGAACTGGTCCTTGTCGGCTTCCGGCCGCAAAAACACATTGTCACGGCCTTCGATGAGGACCCGCGACTCGGATTGGTATTTAGGCGGAATAATCTGGACGACGATAAGCGTCAGGATCGCAACGAGCAGCGTGGGCCCAAGGATTTTCCACTTGTTGCGCCAGAGCGCCGTACCGAGCGCGGGAAAGTCGAATTCCGCATCGCCCAATGGACCCGCGCCCGAACGCCGCGCCGATTCCGACACCACGCTCATCACCTACTCCCGCAAACAGACCAGAATCCATGCACCACGAACCGCGGTATTACGAACTATTAAGGTTGCTATCCGGTTAAGGCGGCTGTCACTCACTCCGCAGCGACAAAGACGCCGCGCCACATTCCAGTGTTATCGACGATGCCGCAATCCACGTGAGGGTTTCTTAACCCGGTCAAGTCTTAATAGCGCTTAACTGTTTGCCACGACTTTTAGGGACCTCTTCTCATGGGCGAACTCAGGCGCCCCGTCGCATCGATGCTCGCCCCCGCCATGGGAGCCGCCGCTCCAATGACGCAGGACGCCGTTGGCGCGCGGGTGCAGTCCGGCGCCGCGCCAGCGAGTTTGAAGATACTTCACATCTTGCGCGCGCCGCTTGGCGGCTTGTTTCGTCACGTGCTCGATGTCGCACAGGGTCAGGCCGCTCGCGGCCACCGCGTCGGCCTCGTCGTCGACAGCATCACCGGCGGTGCACGGGCGAATGAACTGTTGGCGCAGCTTGCGCCGAAGATGGCCTTGAATATCGCGCGAGTTCCGATTGCGCGTCAGCTCGGTTTTGGCGACATCGGCGCATTGCAGTTCGTCGCGCAGCGGGTTGCGGCGGTCGAACCGGACGTGGTGCATGGCCATGGCGCCAAGGGTGCGGCGCTGGCGCGGCTTGCACCGCGCGGCGAAACGACCGTCCGCGTCTACACGCCGCACGGCGGATCGCTGGTCTATGCGCCCGGAACCGCGGCCGGCGGCTTTTATCGCGTGCTGGAGCGGCTTCTCAATGCCCGCACCGATCTCTTCCTGTTTGAAAGCGAATACATCGCGCAGATGTTCCGCGACAAGATCGGGGCGCCGCACGGGCTCGTCCGCGTCGTGCGCAACGGCGTTGGCGAGGCCGATTTGGCGCCTATCGTGCCGCGCCCGGACGCCACCGACCTTGTTTGTGTGGGTGAATTGCGCAGCGTTAAGGCCATCGATGTGCTGATCGAAGCGCTGGCGATGCTCAGGCATTGCGGACGGCGCTTTACCGCCACGATCGCCGGCGACGGGCCGCAACGGGATGAACTCGTCGCGCTGGCGCAACGTTTCGGCGTCGACGACCAGATTCGGTTTGTCGGCTTCCGGCCGGCTCGCGATGCATTCTCGATGGGAAAGCTGCTCGTCGTTTGCTCGCGGGCGGAATCCCTTCCCTACATTGTGCTCGAGGCGGCGGCCGCCACCATGCCAATGCTCTCGACCCGGGTTGGCGGCATCGGCGAAATTTTTGGACCGGAAGCGGGACGCCTTATTCCGGCCGACGATGTCACCGCGCTGGCGCACGCCATTCTCGGCGCGTTGGACGATCCAGCACAGCTTCACGTCCTTGCGCTGGCGCTCAATGCGCGCGTCCGCGAGGAATTCACCATAGACAAGATGGTGGACGCTGGGCTCGCCGCCTATCGCGAGACGCTGGCACAGCGACAAATCGCTCGCCTTAACTAACCAATTTTTGAACTTTGTTCACTATTCTGCCGCGGTCTGCCGGCCGGTTAGAGCAACCTTAGTGCCGGCGGAAGTGTTGCGTGCGTAAACAATGTCCAGTCCCGACCATGGTATGGTGTTCGAGTCGGCAATGCCGTCGGCGTCTGCCGGCGCGCGGCAGCCCAATTCCGCACCCAAGCCGGTCAAGCTGTCATCCGCCGCGCTGAAGGTTGCGTCGGAACCTTCAAGAAGCGCCTATTCGCCCATCGTGCTCGCCGGCACGGTCCGCCTTGTCGAGGCGGCGCTCGTCGCGCTCGTCGGCCTCGCCGTCTACGTCGCCTATGTCGTGCCGCACGACGGCTTTGCCTGGCATTACATCGCCGCGATCGGCGGCATTGCGCTTTTGGCCATGGTGGCGTTCCAGGCCGCGGACATCTATCAGGTGCAGGCCTTTCGCGGTCACGAGAAGCAATACATGCGGCTCGCGTCGGCCTGGTCGGTGGTTTTCCTGCTGGCCATCAGCGTGTCCTTCTTCGCCAAGTCAGGGGATCAATTCTCGCGCGTCTGGCTCGCCGGCTTCTATGTCTTCGGTCTTTGCGCGCTTGTCGCGTTTCGTCGCGCGCTGTTTTTGCTGGTGCGGCGTTGGACACACGAGGGCCGCCTCGACCGTCGCACCGTCGTGGTCGGCGCCGACAACAACGGCGAGTCGCTCATCGGTTCGCTTGCCGTGCAGCGCGACTCCGATGTCCGCGTCATCGGCGTGTTCGACGACCGGGGCGATCAGCGCAGCGCCGCAAGCTGCCGTGGCGTTCAAAAACTCGGCACCGTCGACGATCTGGTGGAATTTGCCCGACAGACTCGGGTCGATCTGGTGATCTTCTCGCTGCCGATCTCGGCCGAGGGCCGTATCCTGCAGATGCTGAAAAAGCTCTGGGTGCTGCCGGTCGACATCCGGCTTTCCGCCCACACCAACAAACTGCGGTTTCGTCCGCGTTCCTATTCTTACATCGGCAGCGTCCCGGTGATCGACATTTCCGACAAGCCGATCGCCGACTGGGACGTCGTGATGAAATGGCTGTTCGACAAGATCGTGGGTTCCCTGGCGCTGATCTGCGTTGCGCCTGTCATGCTGCTGGTCGCGATCGCCATCAAGCTCGACAGCAAAGGACCGGTGCTGTTCAAGCAGCACCGCTACGGCTTCAACAACGAGCTCATCGAGGTCTATAAATTTCGCTCGATGTATGTCGAACAGAGCGACGCGACGGCGAAAAAGCTCGTCACCAAGGACGATCCTCGCGTCACACGGGTCGGCCGCTTCATCCGCAAGACCAGTCTCGACGAGCTGCCGCAGCTTTTTAATGTCGTTTTTGCCGGAAATCTGTCTCTGGTCGGTCCGCGCCCGCACGCCGTACACGCCAAGGCGGCCGACCGCATCTATGACGAGGCGGTGGACGGCTATTTTGCCCGACACCGCGTAAAGCCCGGCATCACCGGCTGGGCGCAGATCAACGGCTGGCGCGGCGAAACCGACAGCCAGGAAAAAATCCAGCGCCGGGTCGAGCACGATCTCTATTACATTGAAAACTGGTCGATCCCGTTCGACATGTACATCCTGGCGTGCACGCCGTTCGCGCTGTTGCGCACGGAGAGCGCGTATTGAGCGCCGCGAATTACACGGCGGAGGCGGCGTTCGATCGCGGCCGTATCGCCCGCCCGTCGGCGCTTGCCCAGCGCCTGCTCAACGTCACGCTGTTCGTCACCATGGCGTTGAGCTCGATCGCCTTTATCGAGCCCTCGCCGCACGACGCGCTGATGTTCGTGCTGTTGGCGATGTGCGTTGCCGCTCGCGTGCCGTTCGACCGCAAGCTCCTGCCATTGCTGATCCTGACGATCGTCTGGCTGCTCGGCGGACTTATGTCGCTGGTGCAAGTCGGCGACCAGCAAAACACCATCCAATACGCCGGCACGTCGATCTATCTCGGCACGGCCGGCATCATGTTCGCGTGTCTGTTCTGCGAGGGCGACCTGACGCGGCTCGGCATCTTGCGCCGCTCCTACCTGCTCGCCGCTTTGATCGCGACGCTGGCGGGGTATCTCGGTTTTTTTCACTTGGTGCCCGGCTATCAACACTTTCTCGATAATGAGCGCGTCAGCGCGACCTTCAAGGATCCGAACGTTTACGGCCCGTTTCTGATTTTTCCTCTGCTGCTGTTGATCGTAGGCTTCATGACCCGCGGCCTTCGCATCGGCGGCCTCATCATGGTCGCGGCCTTGCTCGGCGGTCTGTTCCTCAGCTTCTCGCGCGGCGCCTGGCTTCATTTCGCCCTGTCGCTGGTCGTAGCGGTGGCGCTGCTGTTTGCGGTGAGCCCCGACCGGCGCATGCGCAACCGGATTGTGCTGCTCACGGTCGGCGCCGTCTTTGTCGCCGCGCTTCTCGTCGTGGCGCTGACCTCGATCGATTCAGTTCGCGATATTCTCCTTGTCCGCGCCAAGGCCATCCAGCCCTATGACGTTGGGCCGGGCGGCCGGTTCTGGTTTCAGCAGCTCGCGCTCACCCAAATTCTCGAACACCCCAACGGTCTCGGGCCGTTCGAGTTCTCCCGCATCTTCGGCGGCCAGCAGCACGACGTGTATATGCAGGGCTTTCTGGTTTATGGCTGGCTCGGCGGCGCCGCCTATATGACGCTCGTCCTGGTGACCCTCGTGATCGGCGTTCGCGCGGTGCTGATCCCGACGGCTTGGCAATATTATCTGCTCGCGGCCTATGCGGCCTTCGTCGGCGAAGTCGCCGAGGGTTTCGTGGTCGACACCGATCACTGGCGGCACTTCTTTTTGCTGCTCGGCCTCGTCTGGGGGCTGACGGTCGCCACCATCAATGCGTGCCGCCGTCCTGATTATCGCATCGGCGCCGAGGCAATTGGGATCTCTCTGCCGGTTGCGGTGTGATCCCTGCGGCGGCAAGCGAGACAACGCATGCGTGTTCTGATCAACGACTTCATCGGCGGCGCGCTTGATCGAGGCATTCCGCTCTATGTGCGCAACCTGATCGAGGGCCTGCGCGACGAGGGGCTGAACGTGCGCGTCGTACGCGCTCCGGCCATTTTCCGGAAGCTGCCGCGCGGCGTTCTCTATCTGATCGCGGTTCTCGTCGAACAGACGCTGCTGCCGGCGATTGGGGTTTTGCTGCGGGCGGATGTTACGATTTATCCGTACAATTCCGTCGCCGTCATTGATCTGTTGACCCGGCGCGGCCGCATCGTGGTGCACGATCTTGAACAGCTCAACAGGCCGCCGTCATTCTCCAAGCTCTATTATCTGTTCTGCTACCGGGCGGTGAAATGGTTCAACGCCCCGCTGTTCACCATCTCGGACATCACGCGGCAGCGGCTTACGCAAAGCGGCCTGTTCGGCGGTGGACCGGTCACACTCCTGCCGAATACGTTTTACGCGTTCGAGCGCCTCGCCGCGGCGGAGACGCCGCAGCGCCGCCCTTCGATTCTGCTGTGCACCGGTTCAACGGCGAACAAGGACCTCGAAACAGTCGTCGCCGAATACTTGCCGAGTGTTTTGGCGAAGGGCCATCGCGTTGCCATCCTCGGACTGCACAAGGCGGCCGACATGGCGAAACTGCAGCCGGTCGCCGCGTTCATGACATCGGGCCAGTTGCAGGTATGCGGGCGTCTATCGGATGAGCAAGTCGCGCGCGCGTACCGCACGCACGCCGTCGTGTGGGTACATTCGTTGCGCGAGGGCTTTGGCCGCTGCGTGGTCGAGGGCCGTTTGGCCGGGGCGCGGGTGCTCGCGACCGACATCGCGGAGTTCGCTGAGCTGCGCGACAGCGACGTCTATCTCTACAATAATCCGGCGAGCTTCTCCGCCGAGCTCGATCGTCTCGTCCACAGGACTGGCCCCGCTGCGCCTTACACCGGCTATCCCTATCGCGAGCTGCTGCGGCGCGCCGTCGACAGCGCGATGCGCGCTAAAGGAGCCCCAGGCGCAGCCCAATCGCCGCAAGCCATATGAGCCCGGCAAAGCACAGCGCGCAGAACACCGCGGCGGAGCCGAAATCCTTGATCCGGCGAATTTCGACGTGCCAATCGCGCGTCACGTGATCGGCCATTTTCTCGATCGACGTGTTCAAAAGCTCGATGGCGAGCACGACGAACAGCGAGCCGACCATCGCCACATACCAGCCGACGCCGGGCGCCAGAAACACGCCGAGTGGGACGGCAATCACCAGCAGAACCGTTTCCTCGCGCACGGCCGCCTCATGCACCAGGCAATAGCCGAAGCCGCGCAGCGTATTGAAGAAGGCGCTGTAAAGCCGCTTCACTTGGGATTCCGGGTTCGGACGGCGAAGAGAAAACGAATTACCTTACGTCGTCATGCGCCCACCGGCGAGCGCCTTTGCGCCACATGATTAGCGCTATTGTGACAATTGGCGACGAAGGGGCCCGCCTTCGGCTGGCCCCGCGATCGGATGTTACCTCGTGGACATGAGCGGTCCCACGGGGCCCGTCCGGCTAAACATCACGACGGCCGGGCTTGGGTCCCGGCGGCGCTCACCTACCCCAATTCGGCCTCAGGATTTGCCTGGACGCGCCGCCCGCCACGCATTAGCTATCGGGCCTGATACCGGTTTCGGAGCGTAGCGCAGCCCGGTTAGCGCACCAGTCTGGGGGACTGGGGGTCCCGAGTTCAAATCTCGGCGCTCCGACCAATACCGTTCTCACACACTTCATCGGCGATGCTTCGCGGCTAGTCGAGCAGGCGCTCGTACCTCACGAGATGAAGCCGCCACACGCTCCAGATCACCTGGACTTTCCAGCCAAGTGACAACAAGTCACTGATGCTGGTCGCGTACGCCAAGGTGTATTTAGTACGGGTCGGAGTGCCGTTCATGCCCACCGGCCCTATCACAAAGAAGGTTGCCCGTGCAGGGCCGCGCATTGCTGCATTGCGTCGCCTGGAATTGATTTCCGCATCGGTTGCGTGTTTCTCCCCGCCCGGGCGCGACAAAATTGAGGAAGAAAATCAGAACATGGACATGCTCGATGCAAGCCTCTGGCTTATCACGGGGGCATCATTCGTCTTGGTTGCGCTTGGCTGCTGGATGACCAGGCCCAGGGACGCATAGACGTGCCGCCCAATTCTACTCCGGGCGAATGGATCAACCCCGATCGGCTTCCGCCGGTTGCTTTTCCTGCTCCTGGCTGCGTTGCATTGCTTCGCGCTTGTCCGCGGCCTTGTCCCAGCCTTTGGCCATCAACTCCAACGCTCGCTTGTCGGCTGGTTCGCTCAGTGCGGCCGCGAGCCGCCTGCTTTGCCGCGCAAAGCGCCTGTAATCAGTCGCTGATCGCATAGCCTCTCCCCCGCCGCGCAACGCATTACGCGGCCCAATCGAATCAAGCTTTGCGAATAACCCCGTCCCAGGAGCAAACATTAACGGACACTATGGCAACTCAATGTCCGTGCGGTGACATGGGGACTTTGCGAATCCTTTTACCCTTTGAGTTTCGCTCAACACCACATCCGCAATGCGTGTTGCTCAAGCCGCGCAATATCATTCGCCGCGGACCTGGGTACCACTCCTCGCTGGGAGTTGCGCTAGGCGCGGCCGTTTGAGGCGGGCGAGAGCTTCAGATCGCGACGGTCGCTGACCGCGAACTCAACAGGGACGAACCGCGTGTCGCTTGGGGTTGCTTGCCCGACTGCGTTGCGCAAGGCAGCTTCCAGCCGCAGCATGAAGATCTCGGCGAGCATTGGTCCGCTCCATGTCCGGCGTGCTTTGCAACCGGGGCGCAAAGCATGTGTGGGTTCATGATTGGACCTGCATAAACGGAGCGCCGCCATGCTGTCAGTGATCGGCATCACAGGGGCTTCACGCGCACGGCCATTGCCAGCTTCGCTTCCCCATGTAACCTAGCGTCGCTCCCTTCACATCGCGCAATTCACAAAAATGACTGACATCGATTCGCATTCGCCCGCCGGCATCTACGATCCGGCAACGCACCGCATGTTGAGCTTCCACGACGCTGTCGCGGGCTTCCTCGACGGCACCGACACGCCGCGGGCTTATCTCGAGCGCTGCATCGAACGGATCGAGGCGCTTGAACCGGCCGTCATGGCGTTCGCATTTCTCAATTTGCAGCGAGCGCGCGAGGCGGCGGATCAATCAGGTGTGCGTTACAGGGCTGGTCGCTCGCTCGGACCGGTCGACGGCATGCCGGTCGGCATCAAGGATTTGATCGAGACCTATGACATGCCGACCGAATTCGGCAGCGAGCTGTTCCGCGGCCATCAGCCGATGACGGATGCCGCCACCGTGCGGGCGTTGCGCCAGGGCGGCGCCGTTCTGGCCGGCAAGACCGTTACGGTGTGTTTCGGCGGCGGCGATCCGGCGCGCACGCGCAATCCCTTCGATACCCGCCGCACGCCGGGCGGATCGTCGAGCGGGACCGCCGCCGCGGTCGCCTCGCGCATGCTGCCCGCTGCACTCGGCACCCATGCACGCGGCTCAACCATCCGTCCGGCGAGCTTTTGCGGGGTCTATGCGCTCAAGCCCACCTTCGGAGCTATCAATCGGCAGGGCTCGTTCTCCATGGCCTACAGCATGGACCACGTCGGCGTATTCGCCGGCACGCTGTCCGACATGTGGCGGACCGCGCGCTTCATCGCCGGGCAGGCCGGTGGCGATCCGTCGCATCCCGGCCTCTATGGCGGCGAGGCGTCCCCCGCCCCGCGCAAGCCCGCCCGTCTCATCCGCCTCGATACCGCGGGCTGGCCCGTCGCCGAGCCGGCGGCGAAAGACCAATTCGAGCGCTTCGTGGCGCAGCTCAGCGAGGCCGGCGTCGAGATTGTGACCCGCCACGACGATCCGGCCATCGAGGCTTACGAGGCCGCGCATACGCGTACGCCTGTGTTGTGGGCCGACCTCTACCGCTACGAAATGCACTGGCCGATGCTGCAATACCGCGAGCGGTTTGCCGACAGGATGCCGCCGCGCCTGCTCAAAGGCATCGAGGATGGCGCGCACATGACGCTGGAAACCTATCGCGCCGCGCTCACTGAACGCGAAAGCTTCCGCGCCATGCATGAAGAATTGGCGCGGCGCGCCGACGGCTTCGTCACGCTGTCGTCGCCCGGTCCCGGTCCGATCGGCATGGACCAGGGCAGCGCGATCTTCAACGAGGCTTCTTCGATTCTCGGCGCGCCGGCGATCAACCTGCCGCTGCTTGCGGTCGATCGCGCGCCGCTCGGCGTTCAGCTGCTTGGTGGCTGGCACGGCGACGAGCGGCTCACGGCTGTGGCACGCTGGCTCGCGGAGACCTATTTCGGCAACCCCGCGTAGCAAAGCCGCGGCGGACGGCCGCTGGCGCCACTGCCGGATTGGCGCTACCATTTTTGCTTCCGGGCACGCGGGGGAAAGTCATGCGTCTACTGATCGGTCTATTCGCAGTTCTGTTGATGGCTCTGCCGATGAGCGGCGCCGCAAGCGCCGCGCCACAAGGCAAGCGCGTCCTTATACTCGCCACCGCCAATACCAACCCGTATATCGGCGCCTGGTCGTCGACGTTCACCAAGCTTGCGACCGCAGCCGGCATGCAGGTGACCAACCTGAGCGCCAACTACGATGCCGCACTGCAGGCGCAGCAGCTCGATGACGGGCTCGCGCAGAAATACGACATGATCGTGCTCTGCTACGTTAACGATCAGGCTGTGATCCCGGCGCTCACCCGCGCAAAGGCGGCGGGCATCCCCGTCATCCTGTTTGCGACGCCAATGAAGAAGGAACAGGAAGATCTTTGGACCTCCTATATCGGCACCGAGAACGCTGATCTCGGCCGGCTTGCCGGCGAGGAGCTGGTCAAGGGCCTCGCCGCGGAAGGCAAAAAAACCGCCAAGGTTGTCGCCGTCACCGGCTCGTCACAGCAGACCAACGTCAAGGCGCGCATGGATGCCTTCAAGGCCGTGCTGGCGCAGCACCCCGGCATCGAGCTGGTCGATACTGAGGACGGCAAATGGAATACCGTGGTGTCCGAGAAGGTCACTGGCCAGCTTCTAGTGCGCTTCAGCAGCCAAGGCGGCATCGACGGCATATTCGACATGGCCGACAATCAGGCCACCGGCTCGATCAACGCCATCCAGTCCGCGGGCGTGCCGCTTGGCGTCGCCAACAAGGGCATCGTCGTTGTTGGCAGCAACTGCATGAAGGATGGGATCATTCACATCCGCTCAGGTGAGCAATACGGCACCGCGACACAGATTCCGACCGAAGAGGCGACGTACGCGGCAAAGAAGGTCATCGCCTATTTCAACGGCGGCCAGTTGAAGAAATATGACGTCATTCCGGTCTACGGTATCACTAAGGACAACGTCGATAAGTTCGCCGCAGGCTGCTCGTACTAAAACCTGATGTCCGTTCTCGCTGTCGCCGGTGTCAGCAAGCGCTTTGGGCCTAACACGGTCCTCAAGAAGGTCAGCCTCGCACTTGAGGCTGGCGAGGTGCGCGCAGTCTGCGGCGAGAACGGCGCCGGCAAGAGCACTCTGGTCAAACTCATCACCGGGCTCTATTCGCCCGACGAAGGCGCAGTATGCGTCGACGACCGGCCGGTCGCGGTTACCGGTCCGCAACACGCCCAGGAACTCGGCATCGCGCTGGTGGCGCAGGAACTGAGTCTCGCTCCGGCCCTCTCCGTGCTCGACAACATCTGGCTCGGCAATCGCAAAGTACCGCTGTTCCATCGCCGCGAGGAGCTGCGCAGCCGCGCGCGTATCGCGCTCGACAAGATCGGCCTCGACGATATTTCACTCGATACGCCAGCCTCGGCGTTGAGCATCGGCCGTCGCCAGCTCGTCGAGATCGCCCGCATGCTGACCCGCGACGCCCGCGTCTTCATTCTGGACGAGCCGACGGCGACACTGTCGGACGTCGAGATCGAGCGCATCTTCGCGGCGCTGCGCGCGCTCAAGGCCGAGGGCAAATCGATCATCTACATTACGCACCGGCTCGGCGAGGTGTTCGATATATGCGACACCGTCTCGGTGCTGCGGAATGGCGAATTGGTCGGCACCAGCTCCACCAAAGAGATCGATCGCGGCGCGCTGATGCAGATGATGCTCGGCCGCAGTCTCGGCGAGATGTATCCGGCGTGGGAGACCATTCGGGGCGGCCCGATGCTGACGGTGCGCAATCTTGCGGTGCCGCCGCTGGTCACTAGTTTCGACCTCACCGCCGAGCGCGGCACCGTGACTTGTCTTGCCGGGCAGGTCGGCTCCGGCGCCATCACAGTGCTACGGGCGCTCGCGGGCCTCACGCCCGGCGCCAGCGGCGACATCAGAATTCTCGACAAACCGATGCGGCTGCGCTCGGTGGCAAGAGCACACGCTGCCAATGTCAAGTTCATCTCCGAGGATCGCGCCGGCGAAGGCATCTTCCTGCGGCTTAGCGCCGGACAGAACCTGATCGCCACGAAGCTCAAGGAATACACGACGTTAGGCGTGTTGGCGCGGCGCGGCCTGCGCGCCATGGCCGCCAAGCTTGCCGTCGCGGTCGGCGTCGATCGCAAACGGCTGCGATCGCCGGCTGATGAACTGAGCGGCGGCAATCAGCAAAAGCTTGCATTTGGCCGCTGGATTGGTGGCAACGAACCGGGCGTGCTCTTGATGAACGAGCCGACCCGCGGCGTCGATGTTGGCGCGCGGGCCGAAATCTACCGCCTGATCCGCCAATTCTGCGACCGTGGCTATTGCGTGGTGATGGCCTCGTCCGACATCGAGGAAGTGCTCGGCATGGCCGATGTTGTCGTCAGCATGTATCGCGGCCGCCAGGTGGCGAAATATCGGCGCGGCGAGGCCGACATGCAGCGCGTGCTCGCCGACATCACGCACCCGGCCGCAGCATGACCGAAATCGCCCTCCCCGCCATGCTGCGCCGACGCCTGCCGCGCGTACGGCACGTCTCGCTCGCGATCCGCCTCGCTGCCGCAGCGGCTATCGCAATCTATGCCCTGACGACGCCGGGCTTCCTGACGCCGCTAAGCTTCAATGCACTCCTTACTGCGATCTCGTTTGTGGGCTGCGTCGCCGTCGGCATGACGTTCATCACTCTCACCGGCAACATCATGTCGCTGGCGCTCGGCGCCACCGTATCGGCATCGGCGCTGATGTTTCTAGCCTGCCTGTCCTTGGGCATCCTGCCGGCATTTCTGGCGACAGTCCTGTTCGGCATTGCCATTACGGGAGCTCAGGGCTTTCTGGTCGGGCATTTTCGCGCCAATCCAATCCTGGTGAGCGTTGCCGCGCTGTCGCTCCTGCTTGGCGCCGCCGCTTTCGTCACCGGCGGGCATCGCATTTACCCGGGCGGCGCCGGCCTCGAAATCTTCAAGGCCCGCGTCGCCGGCATTCCTGTCAATGCGTGGTGCTTCTTCATCACTGTCGCTGCCGGGCAGTTCATCCTGTCATGGACACGGATCGGCCGGCTCATGGCCATGGTCGGCAGCAATGTTCGCGCCGCAACCGCAGCCGGTATCTCGACCACCGCAGCGGTCACTGTCGCTTACGTCATCGCCGGCGCCTGCGCGGCGATCTCCGGCATCCTGCTCGCAGCGCGCTACGGTTCGGGCGACATGGAAGTCGGCGCCGGTTACGATTACACCGCCATCGCTGCGGTACTGGTCGGCGGTACCGGCATTGCCGGTGGCACCGGCTCAACGGTGCGTACGCTGATCGGCGTCTTTGTCATCGCCGTCATCGAAGTGGTGCTGCTGCTGCGCGGCTATAGCGAGCAACTGCAATACCTGATTACCGGCCTGATCGTCCTCTGCGTCATCATGCTGCACACGTTGGGAGATCGGCGATGACGGTCGGGGCTACTGCGCAGCGACTGCTGGCGCCGTCGGCGAGGCCGTACACCATCGTGATCAGCACTATCATCGCGCTCGGGCTGATCGACCACGGCACCGGATACTTCTTCAGCGTCGGCACGATTTTCAGCGTGATGCAATTGTTTGCCACGCTGGGGCTGGTAGCGCTCGGTCTTGGATTGTCGATGCTGATCCGCGAATTCGACTTGTCGGTGTCCGGCATGGTCGGGATGGCCGGCTGTATCGCGGTGCTGACCGGAGCCCGCGATCCATGGTTGGGCGCGGCGCTTGGCGTCGGCGCCGGTCTGCTGGTCGGCCTGCTTCAGGGTCTGATCATGACGCGGCTTAATCTCAGCTCGGTCGGCGTCACCCTGGGCGGGCTTTTGACCCTGCAAGGCGTCACCTATGTGCTCACCGATAATCAGACCATCAACTATCCGAACATGAAAGTCGCGCTCGGCCTCAATGCGCCGCTGGCCGGACTGTTCTCGGTTCGCAGCGTCGTGGCATTGGGGGTATTCGCGCTCGCCGCTGCGGTGATGCGTTACACCCGCCTCGGCCGCGACGTGATCGCGACCGGCAGCGATCGACGCGCCAGCCGCATCGCCGGCCTGAACACTGACCGCGTCGTCATCGGCGTATTCGCCGCGTCGGGCGCATCTTCGGCGCTGGCCGGGGTGCTACTCAATTACAGCCTCGGCGCCGCGTCACCCGTGGCGCTGTCGGACGTGCTAGGCCCGGCAGCGGCCTCCGCAATTGTCGGCGGCATCTCCGTCGTTGGCGGCCGCGGTAGCCCGATGGGTATTGCCGCCGGCGTGTTGACACTGTGCATTTTAAGTTCGGGCCTGAGCGCGATCGGTGTGCCGCCGTTTGTCCATGATCTCGTGACGGGCGGCATCCTCCTCGTCATCGCGGTGCTCGATGCCCCTGATTTGGCGCGCCACATGACCGCGTGGCGTTTCGCCCGCGCCGAACGCCGCGCTCATATTCTCGCGAAGGAACCGCATTAATGTCGCAGCCGCCTGCTCCGCCGCCGTCGTCATACAAGTTCGTGCCGCTGCCAGACCGGCCGCCGCTGAAATTTCCGGGCGGCGCAAACGTCGCACTCATTTTCACAATCAACATCGAATACTGGGAGCCGTTTCGTCCGGGCCAGAAAGAGCCACTGTTTCCCGGCGGCCCGGCGACGATTCCGCACTCTCTGCCGGGAGACGTGCTCGACACCGCGAACTGGTCCTGGCGCGAATATGGCCAGCGGGTCGGCGTCTGGCGCCTGATGGACGCGTTCGATGCAGCCCACGTCGCGCCGTCGTGCACCTGTAACGGGGCGATCCTTGTGGAGCGACGGCGCATCGTCGACGCCGTCAAGGAGCGCGGCTGGGAACTGGTACCGCACAATTGGGCGCAGACCGACCTGCTGGCCTTTTACGCTCACGAACCGGAGAAAGAGCGCGCGCTGATCCGGCGCACGCTCGACACCTACGCCGACGTCGTCGGCAAGCCCGCCAGGGCGTGGTTGTCGTCGGCCATCCGCGGCACGCTGCATACGCCGGCTTTTCTGAAGGAATTCGGCCTGATCGCGTATTGCGACTATCTCAACGATGATCAGCCCTATTTGATCGACACCATCAATGGACCGATCGTCTGCGTGCCCTATTCCAACGACATCAACGACTTCAACATGTTCGCGCGGGGCGGTCTCTCAACCCGCGACGGCGTCGACATGCTGCGGCAATGCTTCGATCAGCTCTATAGCGAAGGCGCGACCACGGGCCGCATCATGAATGTCGGACTGCATCCACACGTCGCCGGTCAGCCGCATCGCATCGCCGCATTGCGCGAATTCATCGCCTACGTACAGAGCAAGCCGCGGGTCTGGTATCCAACCCGGGAAGAGATCGCCACGTGGTACTTGGCGCAAAGTCAGAAGGCCACTGGGCGATAGGCCCGACTACGCGGGCGGCCCGGATGGTTCGACGGAATCAGGCCCCGCCAACGCGGCCTCCAGCAGCCTATTGCAGGCCACGAGCTCGTCGAGCGCCGCACGCAGTTTGCGCCGCTCGTCGCCGCTAATGCCCGGTTTTAACGAGGCGGTCGCTGGCCCCGTTGCCAATATTGGCTCGCGCCGCTCGGGGGCGCGTTCCTGGGGCGCGGATTCGACAAGCCGCTCCGACGCCACCGCAAAGGCTGACAGGTCCGGCTCCGATCGTGGGGAAGCCGCTGCCGCTTCATCGTCCTCGTCGCGGTCGTCAGCGTGGACCGGCGGCAACGCGGCGCCAGTGCGCCAGATCGATTGCACAAAGCCCGCGCCCTGCTCGCGCAGAATGCGCTGTACGCCGCGGATAGTGTAGCCCTCGCCATACAGCAGGTGGCGCACGCCGCGCAACAGATCGACATCTTCGGGACGGTAGAAGCGCCGTCCTCCGCCCCGCTTCATCGGCCGGATCTGTGTGAACCGGCTTTCCCAAAAGCGCAGTACGTGCTGCGGCACGTCGATTTCGTCGGCAACCTCGCTGATGGTGCGGAATGCCCCCGGCGCCTTGTCCATTGGCCTGTCCCCCGCAAAGACGCGTGCCCGCCCCGGCCGTTACGGCAAGGCTTGCCCGTCCGCGTCGGAATTGATCCGCTGCTTAAGAATCGCGGACGGTTTGAACACCATCACGCGCCGCGGTGAAATCGGCACTTCCTTACCGGTCTTCGGATTCCGTCCGATACGCTGACCCTTCTTGCGGACCACAAACGAACCGAATGACGACAGTTTCACCGTCTCGCCGCGTTCCAGACAATCGGTGATCTCTTTGAGTACCAGTTCCACGAGTGCGGCGGATTCACTGCGCGAGAGGCCGACCTTTTGATAGACCGCCTCACACAGGTCCGCTCGCGTGATCGTCTTGCCCGTCATGGCCAGCCCCACTCAGCACGCCCCCGAGTCACCCAGACCCCATATCGTGCTGAATTATCTACGATATTAGCTTGTCGGGACAGGGTCAACGGGCTTTGCGGCCCCTACCAGCGAACCAGTGCCGCACCCCAGGTGAAGCCACCCCCCATGGCTTCGAGCAGCAACAGGTCCCCCCGTTTGATACGCCGCTCGGCCAGCGCGTCGGCGAGCGCCAGCGGTATCGAGGCGGCCGAAGTGTTGCCGTGTCGGTCGACGGTGGTGACGATCTTCGCGGGGGCAATGCCGAGCTTATGCGCCGAGCCATCGATGATGCGTTTATTGGCTTGGTGCGGAATGAACCAATCAATATCGTCGGCGGTATAACCCGTTGCCTTGAATGCATCCTCGACCACGTCGGTGATCATCGCCACGGCGTGGCGGAACACTTCGCGGCCCTCCATCCGCAGGTGCCCGACGGTGCCGGTCGACGACGGGCCGCCGTCGACATAGAGCTTCGACTTGTACCGGCCGTCGGAACGCAGATGGACCGTGAGAATACCGCGTGCCTCGCGCGTATCCGGCTGGTCTTGCGCATCGAGCACCACCGCGCCGGCGCCGTCGCCGAACAGCACGCAAGTCGAGCGATCGGTCCAATCGAGTATGCGTGAGAACGTCTCGGCGCCGATGACCAGCGCGCGCGAAAACCCGCCGGCCTTGAGCAGCGCGTCCGCCGTCGCCAGCGCATAGATGAAGCCAGAGCAAACCGCCTGCAGATCGAAGGCTGCCCCGCGGGTGATGCCGAGCTCGGCCTGTACGGAGACCGCGCTGGCCGGAAACGTGTTGTCAGGCGTCGAGGTCGCCAGCACGATCAGGTCGATGGATTGCGCGTCGACACGGGCATGCGCGAGCGCGGAACGCGCCGCTTGCGTGGCCATTTGCGAGGTCACCTCGCCCGGCGCGGCAATGCGACGCTCGTGGATGCCGGTGCGCTGCACGATCCATTCGTCCGACGTATCGACCTTGCGCGCCAGGTCGTCGTTGGTCAGGATCTGGCTCGGCAGATAGGACCCGCAGCCGAGAATTACCGAACGGCGAACGCTCACGAGGCCGCTCCACCGACAGCGCGTTGCTGGTCCCTGTGATGCCGCCCGATAGCGGTCGTAATCTTCTCCAACAGCCCCTCCCGGACCACGCCGTATCCGACTTCAACCGCAGCCGAAAAGCCTTGGCCGTCGGTGCTCCCGTGGCTTTTAATGACAATGCCGTTGAGCCCCAGAAAAACGCCTCCATTGGAACGGCGCGGATCGAGGCGCTCCTTCAACTCCGCAAAGGCAGAGCGTGCGAACAGGTAGCCGATCCGCGAACTGAGCGAGCGGCCCATGGCGTTCCTGATGTACTCGGCCATTTGCCGCGCGGTGCCTTCCGCGGATTTGAGTGCGATGTTGCCGGCAAAGCCTTCGGTGACAACGACATCGACTTTGCCGCGGCCGATATCGTCGCCTTCGACAAAGCCCTGATAATCGAGGTCCGGCAGTTTCTCCTCGCGCAGGATGCGGCCGGCCTCGCGCACCGGCTCGAGCCCCTTCACTTCCTCCACGCCGATATTGAGCAACCCGACCGTCGGGCGTGGAATCCCAAACAGGATGCGCGCGGTCGCGGCACCCATCACCGCCAAGGCAACGAGATGATCGGCGTCGGCGCCGATCGAGGCGCCAAGATCAAGCACGATCGATCGGCCGCGTATTGTGGGCCACACAGCAGCAATCGCAGGACGCTCGATGCCGGCAAGCATCTTAAGTTCGAATTTCGCCATAGCCATGAGCGCGCCGGTATTGCCGCAGGACACGGCGACGTCAGCGTCGTGCTTTTTCACCGCCTCGACCGCGAGCCACATCGACGATTTCCAGCGGCCGTAGCGGAGCGCTTGGCTCGGCTTGGCGTCCATACGCACCGCAACGTCAGTGTGGACGAGCCGGGAGGCGAACTTGAGCTGCGGCCGTGCGTCGATCAGCGACGTGAGCTGCGCACCGTCGCCAAAGAAGATGAATTCGCAGTCCGTATGGTGCCGCAGGGCGATCTCGGCTCCCTCAACGACGACGGCCGGCCCGTTGTCTCCCCCCATCGCATCAAGGGCAATGCGCACCTTGTCTGGCATCGGATGATTGACCCTGCGATTACGCGTGTCCGGATAGCAAGGCCGGCGGGCAGCAGCCCGTCACGCCGACATCGCAATCGAAGAAACACGAGCAAACCATGATTCCAGCGCAGCTTTTCGCTTTGCAGTCGAGGTCCCGGCTTTGCAGCAGAAGCTTCAAACCCACTACGCCAGAGTCCGGAGACAGGTCGCCGGAGGCGAATGCGACAATAGCGCCTCGGCGCTCCGACACAAGGCGATCAATGGCGGTTTGGGTCCTTCGACCAGCCGGCAAGCGCCGCAAACGGCCCTTCATCTGCGGCGCGTTCCCGCGGCGGTTCGAACACCGCCCCAGGTTTGCGCGGATAAGGGTCGAGACCAAGGATAAGAAACTCAGTCGCCAGCGCCCCAAGGTCAACAATGCCGTCCATGAGGGGTTCCGGATCGTCCCACTTGACGTCAGCGCGCGCGCGCGCGCGCTCCTCCTCGGCCAAAGGTCCTGGCGGGACGATCTGGGGCAAGAAAAACAAATCGACCTTTTCCTCGATCGGGTTGAGCAACGGCTCGAGCGTGACAATACAAGTCTGTCCAGCCATTGCCGAAACCTGGCCGGCGACGCGAAGGCCGCCGGCACCTTGCGGCGTCACCTCGAAGGTCGCCGTAAGCTGCGGCAATTCGCGCAATCCTGCCACCTTGGCGATGGCGGCCCGCGTTTCGGCGTCGGCCTCAAGCATGAATGACCGGCCGTCTTCGGGAATGTCCTCGACCGCGACTGGAACGTGCCACGGCGTTGTTGGTGCTCTCTCGGTTTTAAAGTCGTGCATTGGCGAAGGCCTCGGGGCTTGGGAAGGCGAGTTCACCTCGCATCAGGGCGCCCTCCTCCTGGGCATCGAGTTCGCGGACCGCAGCGCGCGCGTACTGCGCAAAATCGGCCGCCCGCTGTGTCCCGCCGCCTTCCAAGATATTGCGCGCCAGCGCGTTCTCAAAGACCTCGGGATCGGGCGAATCAAGTGCCGCCAGATAGGCTGCCTGCCGGCCGTAGAAGGCTTCACCGTAGCGCTGCATACGCTTTGGCACCGCGAGGTCGCCAATGCCCATCTCGCGCAGGTTTCCGTCGAGATCGCGGCAAAACGCGTCAAACAACCGCTGCCCGAACAGGCGACCCCGTTCGCCGGTTTGCTCGAGCCGCCGCAGCAGAAGGACGAGGTGCAGGACGATCAGGTCGAATCGGCCCTGCACCGTATCGGGCACGCCATAAACGGCGTAAAACGCCGGCTGTCGGGCCTGCGCCACGATCATGCCATAGAGAGAGGCGATGGTGCGGGCTTCGGCGGCATGCCGAAACGGCCGTAGGATCATGGGGATAGCCCGTTTCGGTAAGGCATCCGGAAAGCGGTGCATTGCCAATCGCGAGGCCCCGGGGTACGGCAGCCGTCGGGTTGGCGCAAGGTGGAATGGGGATGTGGGGCTCGGCTAACGTGAGCGGCAACGGCATTTTCGGCCAGCTTCGTACGCGGCGGACCACGGCGGCGTGCCTGTTCGTTCTCGCGCTCGGTCTGATGCCTGGCGGTTGCTTCGGCGAGACCTTTCAGCGCGGCTACGTGCTGCCCGAAGGCGCGCTGCAACAGATTCCGCTCGGCGCTTCCCAGGAACAGGTTTTGATCGTTCTCGGCACACCCTCGACGGTGGCGACCGTCAGCGGCGAGGCGTTCTACTATATCTCGCAGCGCGCCGAGCGGCCGGTGTCGTTCCTGAATATGAAAGTGGTCGACCAGCGCGTCATCGCGGTCTATTTCGACAAAGATCGCAAGGTACGCCGACTCGCCGAATACGGCCTCAAGGACGGCAAGCTGTTCGACTTCGTCAGCCGGACGACTCCAACCAGCGGCGCGGATCTCAGCCTGCTGAACGGGCTATTCCGCATCATCGCCGACAAGACGACGTAACGTTCGAACCTTCAGCGAAAGCCGGCACACGAAGTCCGCAAACGCCACGGACTCCGTGTCTGCAGGACGCGTCTCAGTGCGCCAGCACCGCGAGCAGCAGCAGCGCCACGATGTTGGTGATCTTGATCATTGGATTGACCGCCGGCCCCGCCGTGTCCTTGTAGGGATCGCCGACCGTGTCACCGGTCACCGCCGCCTTGTGGGCGTCGGAACCCTTTCCACCGTAATGACCGTCCTCGATGTATTTCTTGGCATTGTCCCAGGCACCGCCGCCTGACGTCATCGAGATAGCCACGAACAACCCGTTCACGATCACGCCCAGTAGCATGCCGCCGAGTGCCGAGAAGGCCGCGGACTTGCCCGGCGCGCCACCACCGGCGACGAAATAGATGATGAAATAGCCGACAATCGGCGACAGCACCGGCAGCAGCGACGGCACGATCATTTCCTTGATTGCCGCGCGGGTCAGCAGATCGACGGCACGGCCGTAATCGGGCTTTTCGGTGCCCTTCATGATGCCCGGATGCTCGCGGAACTGGCGGCGTACCTCCTCGACGATCGCGGAAGCGGCACGGCCGACTGCCGTCATGCCCATCGCGCCGAACAGGTAGGGCAAGAGGCCGCCAAACAACAGCCCGGCGACCACATAGGGATTGCTCAGCGAGAAGTTCAGCGACACGCCCTGGAAATATGGATGTGAAGCCGCGTTGGCGATGAAGAAGTTGAGGTCCTGATTGTACGCCGCGAACAGCACCAGCGCACCGAGGCCGGCCGAACCGATGGCATACCCTTTGGTCACCGCCTTGGTGGTGTTGCCGACGGCGTCCAGCGCGTCGGTCGATTTGCGGACTTCCTTCGGCAAGCCGGCCATTTCGGCAATGCCGCCGGCATTGTCGGTCACCGGGCCGAACGCATCGAGCGCGACCACGATACCGGCCAGCGCCAGCATCGTCGTCACCGCGATGGCTATGCCGAACAGGCCGGCGAAATTGTAGCTCACCAGGATGCCGGCGATGATAACGATGGCCGGAAGCGCCGTCGATTCAAGCGACACCGCGAGACCCTGAATCACATTGGTGCCGTGACCTGTCACTGAAGCGAGCGCGATCGAGCGCACGGGCCGATAGTCGGTGCCGGTGTAGTACTCGGTGATCCAGATGATCAGTCCGGTGACGACGAGCCCAGTCACGCCGCAATAGAATAGATCAGCGCCCGAATAATTGACGCCGGCAAGCTTGCCGAAGCCGATCAGGTAGTACACCACCCCGGCGATGCCGATCAGCGACAGGATCGCGGTGACGATCATGCCCTTGTAGAGTGCGCCCATGATCGACTGATTGGCGCCCAGCTTGACGAAGAACGTGCCGACGATGGAGGCGATGATGCAGACGCCGCCGATGGCAAGCGGAAACGTCATCATCCGCGTCACTGCGTCCATCGAGACTGCGCTGAAAAAGAGCGCAGCCAGCACCATCGTGGCAACCGTCGTCACGGCGTAGGTTTCGAACAAGTCAGCGGCCATGCCGGCGCAATCGCCGACATTGTCGCCGACATTGTCGGCGATGGTGGCGGGATTGCGCGGATCGTCCTCCGGAATTCCGGCTTCGACCTTGCCAACGAGATCGCCGCCGACATCGGCGCCTTTGGTGAATATGCCGCCGCCGAGGCGGGCAAAGATCGAAATCAGCGAAGCGCCGAAGCCGAGCGCCACCATCGAGTCCACGACCGTGCGATCGTTGGGCGCCAGGTGAAGCGTTCCGGTGAGGAAGCCGAAATAGAGCGTGACGCCGAGGAGAGCGAGTCCGGCAACCAGCAGGCCGGTAATGGCACCCGCCCGGAAGGCGAGTTCAAGGCCGCCGGCGAGCGACCCGATCGCCGCCTGCGCGGTGCGCACGTTGGCGCGCACCGAAATGTTCATGCCGATGAAACCCGCGGATCCGGAAAGAATCGCGCCGACCGCAAAGCCGACACCGACGAGCCAGCCGAGGAAATACCCCACAATGACGAAGATCACGACGCCGACCACAGCGATCGTGGAGTACTGCCGGCGCAGATAGGCTTGCGCTCCTTCACGCACCGCCGCCGCTATTTCCTGCATGCGATCGCTGCCGGCATCGGCCTGCAGCACCGAATACGTGGCCCAGATGGCGAATACGATCGCAAGTACGCCGCACAACACGATGAGCCACAAAATCTGCATGGCAATGACCCCGGTTTGTCATTAAAGGCCGAAACTCAGCGAGCTGGCCCGGAGGAAAGGCGCACGACGGGTCAGCAGTGACATGCCGGGCGCAAATTTGGCGCGGAGATTGCACAAAACCCCCTCCCCGCGCAACGCCTTAACACCATTCGCGGTTGCGGCGCTCCAAGTTCGCGGTTTCGCTGTAATGGCCCCGATTTTCACGCGGCCAGAACGTTCATTCTCTCGGCTTTCAACCGCGCCACCGTTCAAGAACGCGCACCGACGCAGCGCGGCCCGACTCGACCGAGCGCGCCGATGCGCCAAGTTTGACGGCCGAAAAACGGCCCGACCCAGCACCCACCTCGAAAACCGACTCGCTCGTCGCGGTGATTCTGCCGGCAGAGCCCTTGCAGGTTCGCGCCTGTAACCTTGTCGCGACCTTGCGCGCGATTACCAGACTCGCCACTCGGCCGCTGGCTGCCATATGTCGGCCATTGACCCAGCAGCGAAATACCTAACCCCGACCGCTCCAATCATCACAATACGTGAAGGTTTGCAGCCTCTACGGGGCGGGATTCTATTACATGCCCGGCACCGATATGTGCATCAAGATCGGTGGCTGGGTGCGGGCGGAAGTAAGCTGGGGCGTCAACGGCAATTCGACGACAGGCTCGTTCGCCTCTGATTATAACAACCGCTACACCAACAACTTCTGGACCCGGGAACGCGGCTATATCACAGCCGATGCTCGCGAACAGACGGCTTACGGCGTAGCGCGCGGCTATATCGCGGTCGGCGTTGCTTCGCAGAATCAGGGCAACGAAGTGCCGTCCGCCCAGGCCAACATGAACCGCGCCTTCGTTCAGTGGGCGGGGTTCACGGCCGGTCAGTCGGTGTCGTTCTTCGACTTCTATCCGGCAGCCGCGCAACTCTATCGCGCCGGCAACCTGCCGTCGGAAGATTCCGGCGACGGCGGCTGGTGGGTGTGGGGCTATACGGCTCAGTTCGGCGGCGGCCTCTCTGCCACGCTGTCTGCTGAAGAACGCCGTGACAGCCAGAACATCGACTTCGCCACCGGCCCGGTCGGCGGCATGACGACGCCTGGCACCAACGGCGTCATCGTCGGCAGCATCGCTAATACCTCCGGCTACGGCGGCTGGCAGACTCCCGACATCGTCGGCAATCTGCGCGTCGATCAAGCCTGGGGTTCGGCGCAAGTCATGGGCGCCCTGCACGAGGTCAATGCCGGCTACTACGGCGCCGTTCCCGCGACCGGTCATCCCGGCGATGCGTGGGGCTGGGTCGTGGGCGGCGGCATCAAGATCAATGCGCCGTTCATCTCGCCCGGCGACTATTTCGTCGGCGAGGCCAACTACACCCAGGGCGCCACCAAGTATCTGTGGCATGCAACTGGCGCCGGCAACGTCTATAATCTTGCGGGCGGTGCTGAGGGCTACGGCGTCGGCAGCGATTGTATCTACGGCGGCACGCTTGCGGCCGGCAATAATACCGGATGCCAGCTGACCACCGCCTGGGAAGTCGACGTCGCCTACGAGCACTACTGGACGCCGCAATGGCACCAGGACTTGGTGTTCGACGGCATGTGGGAGAAGTATGGTACGGGTACCGGTTCGGCCAACGCGATGCTGTGCGTCGGTGAAGGCCTCGGTGCCGGCGCCGGCACGACCGCTGTTGCCGCAGCCGGTTGCAACAACAACTGGGCCGTCTGGGGCGTCGGTTCTCGCCTGCAGTGGGACGTGACCAAGAGCTTCTACATCGGTGTGGAAGCGATTTACCAGCAAGTCGACAGCGCCCAGACCGGGCTCGCCGGCAATGCAATCACGGCTCCGCTCACGCTCGTGAACTCCGGCGCGACCACTTGGTCGAATACGTCGAACTGGATCTTCACGCTCCGCATGCACAAGGACTTCCTGCCCTGATCCTTTGATCACTGTGTGGAATTCCACGATCCCCGGCGGGACCTCTCGCCGGGGATTTTTGTAAGCGAGGGATTGCCTCGTTGCCCGCCCTGAAAAGTATTTCAATGAAAGCCCAGCCGGATTCGGCCAGCACACGGCAACGTCGCCAGCGCGTGGACACGGATCCTATGTTGTTCGCGGCTCGGATGCGGGCGGCGCGGGCGGTGCTGGGTTGGAGTCAAACAGAACTCGGCAGACGCGCGAAAGTCACACAGCGCGCCATTTATCGGCTTGAAAAGGCAGCGGTGCGCGCGCGGCATCAGACGGAAGTTCGAATCAACAAAGTGTTCAAGGAGGCCGGTGTCGCGTTTCAGGAATTGCCGAACGGCGGATTCGAAATGAGCGTGCCGAGCGAACTGGTGACTAAGTCGGCGCGGTCGTCTGCGACCTGAACGCGGCTTCGCCACCGGCGGGTTCCAGAATGACGTCCCGCACCACTTCCGCCGCATCGGCAAGCGTATCATTCGCCAAGTGGGCGTAGCGCTGGGTCGTACGTGCCTGCGTGTGCCCAAGCAGACCTTGCACCACATATAACGACACACCCTGGTTCACGAGGAAGCTCGCGAACGAATGCCGCAGATCGTGCAGCCGCACGTCGAGCAGGCCGGCGCGTTCGCGAATCCGCCACCACGGGAAATGTAGCGACGGCGACGGCCGTCCGGTGACCGGCGAAGGAAAGATAAACGGATTGCCATCTGTCCGCTCGATGGCGCGCAGCAGATCGAGCGCCGCCGAGTTCAGATGAATCGATCGCGGCCGGCCGGATTTCGCTCGCGGCACGAGCAGCGTCCGCTTGTCCCAGTTCACGTGTTCCCATTTGGCGTGGGTGATTTCGTTGCGCCGCGCGCCGGTGAGCAACAGGAGCTTGATGGCGAAGGCCGCCACGCGATTCTCGTCGGTATCGAGCGCCGTCAGCAAACGCTGCACTTCTTCCCGCGCGAGGAAGCGCTCTCGACACACATCCGGCGCGGTCTTCAATCCCGCCGTCGGATTTTCGGTCGCGCCTGGTACTCCCCACTTTCTGGCGAGATTGAAAATGAACCGCAGCAAGATCAGCACGCGATTGACCGTGCCGCTTGCATAGCCCTGATCGCGCATGCGCGACAGCAGATCGGCAATGGCCTGATTTGATATCTCGTCGAGATGCAGCGCGCCGAATTTCTTCAAAATATGGATGCGCAGAATTGTGTCGTCGGTTTGCCAGCTACGTTTCACGTTCTTCGCATAAGGCATGTACGATTCGTCGATGAACTCGGCGAGCGTCGGAATGCTCCTCAGCTCTTCGCGTTGCCTCTGCGGATCGTGCCCGAGAATGGCTTCCGCCAAAACCGCGCGTGCTTTGCGCCGCGCCTGGGACACGGTCAGGATATGCGCCGAACCGATCTTGAATTGGCGTTCGCGGCCATGTGCATCGCGGTAGCGCAGATAAAACGTCTTCCCGCCAGTAGACCTGACCTCGACCATAAAGCCCGGCACGGCGGCATCGAAAAAGTCGATCTTACGTGCTCCCTCCGGGCACACGCCATGCCGAACGAACGATGCCGTCAACGCCATCTTGGGCACTCAGCCAACCCCACCATAAGATCGTATTCTAAGATTTTCAGTCGCAACTAGCACGTGACCCAATGGATCGGGGGAGTGCCTGTCCCTATTAATTTTCCGTAAACATGATTATAGTTTCTAATCCTTATGTTGCAAACTTTTATCGACTTTGGAATTCCAACTTTTATGACGGTAATTCAAAGCGTTATGTGATGTAATCAGCGGCAATTTGGCAGTGAAGGTAGAGAGGAATGTCTTGACAAAATAGGCCGGCAGTTCTCGGATGTTCATTATACTATTGTAGATTGTATATTCTCAAATACTCAGAAAACTGGCTAGTGCATATCAGAACTCATACAACCTGTTCCGAAATTTGTCGTTGCGCCCACTGGTACCGATTTGACGCCCCGAACGTATCTCATAACGGCCGCATAGCCAGCCACGCCGCTGCCCGGCGTCGAGCAAAGGGCAGCATTGAGCGCAGCGCGTGGCGGCGACCCTTTTGCACAGCAAAAAGGCGCGGCTTCCTCGACGCACACGGGCCGCATGCAGCGAGTTGAAATAAGGATTACTGGTGACGTACCTTAGCCACCCGTCAGCCACCCGTCCTTAAGTGCGCCACCCCTGGAGTTGCGCGGGGCGCCAAGCACCGTTTCGGACAGCTTGATGGGCTTCTCGATGTCTGTTTGGCTGCGATGCCGTTTCTTGGCACACCTACATGCCCGCATCATCAACGGACGATCTCCTTCAAAAGGGCTTGGCGCTGCATCGGCGCGGCGCCATCGCAGAAGCGGCGGCGATTTACACACAGGTCCGGCGCGTCGACCCGCACAATGCCGACGCACCCTATTATCTCGCGACGATCGCGTGTCAGCAGGGTCGATTTGCGGAGGGGGCCGCGCTCGCGCGCCACGCGCTCGCGAACGATCCGCGGCACGCGCGCGCGCACGTGCTGTTGGGGCGGGCACTGTCCGCGCTCGGACAACACGAGGAAGCCCTGTCGAGTTTCGATCGCGCGCTGACACTCGCCCCGGATCTCACTCAGGCGCACAGCCATCGCGCCGACCTGTTGAGCGAGCTCGGGCGCAACATCGAAGCAATCGACGCCTACGATCGCGCGCTTGCCGCGGCGCCGGACGCTGTTGAGGACTGGTTCAATCGTGGCGTGGCGCTCGCCGCCGTTGGCCGCCATCGCGATGCGCTGTCGAGCTTCGATCGCGTGATTGCTGCGCGACCCAGCTTCGCGCCCGCGCACCTGCACCGCGCCAAGGCGCTAGCCGCTCTGCATCGCCACGACGAAGCGCTCAAAGCCGCCGATCAGGCGCTCGCGATCGATCCGAGGTTGGCCGAGGCGTGGCTCGGCCGGGGCCACGTCCTTGCCGCGTTGGGCCGCCATCAGGAGGCACTCGCCGCCTACGACAAGTCATTGGAACTAAAGCCGGATTTCGATCAGGCCTGGGTCGGCCGTGGCAGCGCCTTCCTTGCTGCCGGCAGACCGGATCTGGCACTGGCCGCAGCCCGGCGCGCGCTTGAATTGAAGGAAACGCCACCGAGCAGAATTTTGTTTGCTCGCGCGCTCGTGCTTGCGGGAGCAGCAGGTGCCGCCAAGGAAGATGAAATACGCGCACTGGTCTTGCGCGCACTGTCGGAAGCGTGGATTCGTCCGCGCGACCTCGCCGGAGTTTGCATCGATCTGATCAAGCGTAACAGCGTGATGAGCGAAGCCATCGCGGGCACCAACGCTGCGTGGCCGAGGCGGGTGGCCGCTGCCGAATTGTTCGGCTCGCCAGGAATCGCGACGCCGGCGAGCGATGCTTTGCTTTGCCGCCTCCTTGAATGCGCCCCGATCGCGGATGTGGACCTCGAACGCGTTCTGACAAACCTGCGTCATTGCTTCCTGTGCTGCGCTACGGACGGTATCTTTGACGAAAGCGTACTCGGGTTCTGCTGCGCGATAGCGCGGCAGTGCTTCATCAATGGCTACGTATTCGCGACGTCCGAGGCTGAGAACGAACGAGTCCAGCGATTGCAGGCGGCACTTGAACGCGCCCTGCTGGCCGGAGAACAGTGCCCGCCGGAATGGCCAGCCGTACTTGGCGCGTATGTCCCGCTCAACGCTTTGGCGCAGACGGAAACGCTGCTCGACCGATCCTGGCCGCCATCGGTAACGGCCGTCATCGCCCAGCAGGTCAAGGAACCGGCCGAAGAACATCGGCTCGCGGCGGCGCTTCCGCGCCTGACAAGGATCAAGCACGAAGTCTCACAGGCCGTGCGTGCCCAGTACGAAGAAAACCCCTATCCGCGCTGGCCGGCGGCCGGACCGCCGGCCCGGCCCGCGATCCTCGACATGTGCGAGCCGGAACACATCGGCGACGTGCTCATCGCCGGATGCGGCACGGGTCTCGTCACGCTTGAATTCGCCCGGCAGGCGCCGCAGGCACGGTTTCTTGCTATCGATCTGAGCCTTGCCAGTATCGGCTACGCCAAGCGCATGGCGCAAACTCTCGGCGTCACCAATGTCGAATTCGCGCAGGCTGACATCATGGAACTGGGCTCGCTCGGGCGCGACTTCGATGTCATCGAGGCATCGGGCGTGCTGCATCACCTCGCCGACCCCTGGGCGGGATGGAAAATCCTGCTCACGTTGCTGCGCCCTTCCGGCATCATGCAGGTCGGTCTCTACAGCGAAATGGCCCGGCAAAATGTCGTGAAAGCGCGCGCCTTGATAGCCGAGCGCGGCTATCGGCCCAACCCGGACGACATCCGGCGCTGCCGCCAGGAGATCATAGCGGCCGACGATGGCTCGTTGTTAAGAACGCTGACCAACGTCGCCGATTTTTTCACGACAGACGATTGCCGCGACCTGCTGTTCCATGTCCAAGAGCATCGCATGACGCTGCCCGAGATCAGATCGTTCGTCGCGGCAAACAACCTGGAATTTGTCGGCTTCGTGCTCGATGCTTCGACCCGGCAGCTTTTCACCGCGCGCTTTCCCGATCCGGCCGCGCTCACGGATCTCGACTGCTGGCACACGTTTGAAACTGAAATGCCGCGAACATTTCTGGGCATGTATCAGTTCGGCGTGCGCAAATGCGCGGTGGCCAGCACAGACCCGATTCCGCGATGAAAAAATATGAGGTAAATCAAAGCATTAATGGGGGTCTTTGACGAAGCTCGCAAGCGCCGTGAGCACGTGCCCAGCCACGCCATCCCTGGCGTGCGGCGTCTCTTGTCGAAACAACCGGGCCGTCGGATACCACGGACAGTCGTCGCGATCGACGAGCCAGCGCCAGTCGGCCGTAAAGGCCAGTAAAATCCATACCGGCTTTCCCATCGCGCAGGCGAGGTGTGCGACGCTGCTGTCTACGGTCACGACGAGATCGAGGCCTGCAATCACCGCCGCGGTGTCGGAAAAATCCGTCAGCAACTCGCCGTAATGGGAGATCTGCCGAAAGCTTTCCAGCAGCGGGCGATCGACGTCTCTGACCTCCTTCTGAAGCGAAATCCAATGCGCATCGACCGTAACAATCGGCGCCAGCGCCGCTAATCCGATCGAGCGATTGAAATCGTTCTTCTGCGTGGCATTGCCGCTCCAGACCACGCCGATACGCGGCTTTGTCTGCGGCGGTAGCCGCGCTTCCCAGATTTTGCGCCGTTCGTCATCGGCAAAGAGATACGGCACCGCAGCGGGCACATTGTGCAGTGTCGTACCGAACGCCAACGGCAGACTCATCAGCGGACAGTGGTAGTCGAAAGCGGCGGCCGCCACGTCGCCCTTCAGAAGCCGGATGCCCGGCATACTGTGGCTTATCAGCCGGTACAGCGGCTCCTGCACCGACATGATCACGTTTGCCCCGCGCGCCCGCAGCAGATTTGCGTAGCGGCAAAACTGCAGCGTGTCGCCGAAGCCCTGTTCCCAGTGAACAAAAACGGTCTTGTTGGCGATGTCTTCCCGACCCAGCCAGAGCGGCTGAGGAAATGAACGGTGACCGACGGGCCTTTCGGTCTTTTTGCGCCACTCATGCAGGCGCCAACCCTTTTCGTAGAGCCCCATGCGCAGCAGGCAATAGCTTTTGTTCAGGTAGGCCTCGGCGAATCCTCCGGTCAAAGCGATTGCGGTATCGAAGGCGGCGAGTGCCTCGTCGAGGCGGTTGAGATCGAGCAGCAGCGTTCCGCGGTTATTATGCGCGGCGGCGTAATCCGGCTTGAACGCGATGGCCCGGTCAAGACTAGCGAGCGCAGAATCGAGACGGCCGAGTTCCTGAAGTACGATACCGCGATTGTAGTGCGCCTCGGCGTAATCGATCTTCAGCGCAACGGCCTTGTCGTGGCTCGCTAGCGCCTCGTCCTCACGTTTGAGGCCGTGCAGCACCACGCCGCGGTTGTTATGGGCCCACGCGTTGTCGGGCTGTAGCGCGACGGCACGGTCGAGACTGATCAGCGCCTGCTCGAATTGTCCGAGATCCTGCAGCACAAGAGCACGGTTGTTGTGCGCCTCGGCATAGTCCGGATTGAGCGCAATCGCACGGTCGAAACTGCCGACAGCTGCGGCAATCCGGTTGACGTGAGCCAGCACAATGCCGCGGCCATTGTGCGCCTGCGCATAGTCGGACTTGAGCGCGATGGCATTGTCGAAGGCCGCAAGGGCTTCCGCCAAGCGTCCTTCATTCTTGAGCGTGCCGGCGCGCTTGTAATACGCCTCGGCCTGATCCGGCCATTGCGGCAGCGGCTGGCCCGAGCCGGCAAGATGGTACGATACGAGGGTCTGCTGAACCGGCACCCCAAATGGCGCCGGAAGCGGCGGTGGCGGATCCGGGTTGGGACGGCGCTGGTCCGGCATGGACGATACCCGCGGCTATCGTGCGACTTCGTCGCACTTGGCGACGAAATCCGTCACGCGCTGGATGATGTCGCCGCCGTCAAGCAGCGGAACGTGCCCTTGATCCACCACCTCGATGATTTCCATGCCGGCGTGGCTCGCCGCCATAGCGGCGACCGTCGCCGCCGAGAGAATATCCGATCGCTCTCCGTGGATGACCAGCATCGGTACGCGCGCCAGCGCTTCGAATTCGTTCCACAGCGGGGGCAGCGGCGTTTCGATGTCGATGGCGTTGAGCGTCCGGCTCAGATTCACATCGTAGGTGGGCGTGAGGGACCCGTTACTCTGCCGCCAGGTGTTTTTGGCGCTGGCAAGCCACTGCTCGGGCGTCAAATTCGGAAACTGGCCGTGGAACACGCTGCGCAGAATGTCCGCGCCTTCGGGGAAATTTCGCGGCTGCGGCAGCTTGCCGACGTAGCTGCGCAACCGCGCCAGTCCCTTCGGTTCGATCACCGGTCCGATGTCGTGCAATACGACGCCGGCAATCGCGGTCGGGTGCGCTACTGCAAGGTGCATCGACAAAAGCCCGCCGCGCGAACTGCCGATGAACACGGCCGGTCCAACGGCAAGCGCGGTCAGAATGGCGGCCACATCGCCAAGCTCGACCAGCAGATTGTAGTTTTCCGGGTTGCGGTCGTATTCGGATTGACCACGGCCGCGCAGATCGACCGCCAAGACTCGCCGGGGCCCGGCTTTCGCCAAGGCCGGGGCCAGCGCATCGAAATCCGCAACGGTGCGGGTCAGTCCTGGCAGACACACGACCGCAAGCTTTTGCACGGTTCGTGAGCCATATTCGCGCACGTGCAGCCGCAGGCCGTCCGGAGCACTGACGAAGACGCTTTTTCCGGTGTCCACCACGCCGCCATCAAGCATTTCCGACCCCGTCCATGGGCGTGGCACCAATGTAGTGGGCTATGTGCGTCGATTCAATGCACGAACACCGCGTCGGCAGCGGCGTTTGCTATTGTTTTCAATGAATTGCCGGCAGGTTTTGAGCTTTAGCTGCCGCGGTGCAGGTCAGCCTCGATCAACAATTTCGAGGAATTGTCGAGACGCGCGCGATAGACCTGCATGTTCTCGAGCACGCGTTCGACGTAATTGCGCGTCTCCGAGATCGGGATCCGCTCGATCCAATCGATCGGGTCCACTTTTGGATTGCGCGGATCGCCGTACTGTTCGATCCACTGCTTGGCGCGCCCCGGGCCGGCATTGTAGGCAACGAACGCAAGAATATAGGAGCCACGAAAACTGCCGATGTCGTCGCCGAGCTCGGCCGTGCCGAGTTGTGCATTGTAGGTCGTATCGCCGAGCAGCCGGCGCATATCGAACGGCACTTTGAATTTGCGCGCTGTATTGCGCCCCGCGGCGGGCGTAACCTGCATCAGGCCAAGCGCGCGCGCACTGGAGATAACCCGGGGATTGAACGCGCTTTCCTGCCGCACGATTGAGAACACCACGCACCGCTCGACCTGGGGGCCGATCTGCCGGTAATTCGGCACCCCAAAGTCCGGAAACGCGTAGCGCGCGAACGGCAACCCGCGGCCGAGCGCACTCTTGCCGATTAAAAGGGTCGCCCGGGCGTCGTTGTGATGCGCCGTAATCTCCGCGAGGCTTGCGAGGCCCGCAACGTCGGTCGATTTGTCGCCGAGGTCAGCCGCCATACCGGCCACCATGTCGGGCTGGTCGACGGCGTAGAGAATTTCGAACGCGCGAGCGAGTTCAAGCGGCCGACGGGACGCCGGCGGCGGAGCGAACTCATGCGGTGTAAGATCGTCGAGCCGAAGCTTCGAGCGCGCCAGCTGGCCGTAATACCCCGTTGGATAACGCGCGGCTGTTTCGTAGTAGGAACGCGCCTCCTGCTCTCGCCCCAGCATCTGTGCGGCACGGCCTTGCCAGTAGTACGAGCGCCCCAGCGTGATCGGATTGACCACGCCGTCAGCGACGCGGGCGAAATGCGGTAGCGCAAGGGCGGGCTCGTGCAGGAATTCGAGCGCGATCCAGCCGGCGGTGAACTGCTGCTCGGCGCGATTGTTCTCGGTCGACGGCGGCGCGGCGCCGTCAGCGATCTCGTAGGCGGTACGCGCTTCACCCAGGTCGAGGAGTTTGCGGGCAATCAGCCGCCGCTCGATCCACCATTGGTCGGTATTGATCAGCTCGTTCGGGTCGTGCGGCGCCACCAGCATCCACTGCGCCGCATCCTTGATCTCGTTTGTGCGGCGCAAGTACTGGATCAGGCTGAAGATGTATCCCGGATCGTGCTGCGCTTGCGACGGCACTGCCGCCAGCAAATCCTTGGCGTCGGCCGCCTTGCTGTTCACCGCCGCGCGCGCCTTGGCAATTGCGACATTGGCGGCATCCAGGTGCTGCGCCGCCCGCATCGCGGCTTCGTCATCCCCGACATAGAGCCGCGCATCCATTCGCGCCTTGTCGTCGGCAGGCGTGATCAGGCCGGAGAACCTTGCCCGCGCCTGCCCCTCGAGCTCTTCGGAAAAGGCCGTATGGCGCCAGGCGGTCCGCACTGCCGCGAAGGCACGGCCGCTGTCGCCTTTGACGAGCCAGGCGCGCGCCAGCGCAAAATTACCCTTGGCGCTCAGCGGTGGTTCGGTGGCGAAATAGCCGATGACAGTCTGCGGATCGACCTGCTGTTCCCATAGCGCCGCTTCGGCGTGGTAGCGCAGCGTGATGATGCTTGGCCAGCTTGGGTTTGCAGCGATAAAGGAGGCATAGCGGGAAAAATCGACCGTGGTGTCGTCGCTGCGCAAGATGATCCACTCAACGAGCTTTCGTGCAACCGGATCGATGATCGTTTTCTCAATGTTGGACGCTTCGTCGCCGCGGCCCTTGTGAAGGAGCGCAATGGCCTGCTTGACGGCGGTCAGATCAAGCGGCGAAGTCATTGAACTGCTGGCAGGCGCCAATGGCGTGACCGCTCGCGCGGGGACCTCAACCCTGGCGGTGCCAGTTACGGCCGTGACCGGCGCGGCGCCTGACGGGCGCCGTGGCGCGGTCGGCAACGCGACACGAAGCGCCCCCTTGTGGGCCGCAGCGCTGTGCCCGGGTTTCTTGGTGTCTTTCTTGGCTTCCTTCTTGGCGTCTTTCCTCGCCTCCTTCTTGGTGTCCTTTCGGACCTCTTTCTTGATTTCCTTTTTGGGTTCTTTCTTGATCTCTTTGGCCCTGACGTGCTTCTCGGTCTTCTTGCCGGCCTGGGCCTGCTCGGTCGTGGCTGCCCCCGCAAGCGGCGCAAGTTCACCTGTCGCCACGAGAAGAGCGGCGGCAAAAACGATGGTGTATCGAGCCAGAGTCACCGGCAATGACCCTCCCTGTGGCGGCGCCAAGTCCCCACTAAGACCCTTCGTCCGGTAAGATTGAAGAAGTCCTAACTTGGGATCGGCATCCCGTGACGGCGTCGTACACCAGTCCGCGCGCTTCACGGCAAAAGCACGGCCAACCATGGTGCTTTCCACCAGGACGGAGAATTTAAAGGTCCTGCGCCATCCGGGGGCTTTTAAGCGCACGGCGGAACCGATATTTAGGGAGCGGTTGGCCTAGCCCACGATTGCACGCGGTTCCGCGCCTGCGAGGAGAGGCCAGCCGGGGATCAATACCATGACCGCAAAAACCCGCTTCCGAGGCTCGTTCACCGCGCTCGTGACGCCGTTCAAGAATGGCGGCTTGGATGAAAAGGCTTTTCGCGACCTGGTCGATTGGCAGATCGCCGAGGGCACCAATGGCCTTGTACCGGTGGGCACCACCGGGGAAAGCCCGACATTGTCCCATCAGGAGCATCGCGACGTGGTCGAATGGTGCGTCGATCAGGCCCGCGGCCGCGTGCCGGTGGTGGCGGGGGCCGGTTCCAACTCCACCAAGGAGGCGATCGACCTTGCCCAGCACGCCGAAAAGGCCGGCGCCGACGCGGTGCTGGTTGTTACGCCCTACTACAACAAGCCGACGCAGGAGGGGCTCTACGCGCATTTCAAGGCGATCAATGATGCCATCGGCATCCCGATCCTGATCTACAATATTCCAGGGCGGTCGGTGATCGACATGTCGGTCGATACCATGAAGCGCCTGTACGAGCTGAAAAACATCGCCGGCGTCAAAGATGCGACCGCCAACATGGCGCGCGCGTCGCAGCAGCGCACCATGTTGGGCGAGGAGTTCAATCAGCTGTCCGGCGAGGACATCACCGCGCTCGGGTTCATGGCGCACGGCGGGCATGGCTGCATCTCGGTGACATCAAATGTGGCGCCTCGCCTGTGCGCCGAATTCCAGGCGGCGTGCCTGAAGGGCGACTATCACGCGGCACTCAAGCTCCAGGACAAGCTCGCCCCGCTGCACATCAACCTGTTTGTCGAGACGAGCCCGGGACCGATCAAATATGCGATGTCGCTGATTGGTAAATGCTCCAATACTCTGCGGTTGCCGATGGTTCCGGCGAGCGAGAAGGCGCAAGCCGCGGTTCGCCAAGCGATGGTGCATGCCGGATTGATCAATTGACTTTCTTCGTCTTCGGCCGCGAACTGAGAGGAGTGGCCGAAAAGCGCAGCGCGGCGTCGACGGCACGCACCCTGAGCGGGCTGTCTCACCGCTAAAGTCCATTTTCCAGGCCTCGGGCGGTTGCAGTGCCGCTCCCTGGCTGACCAACATATGCGGAGGGATCGATGCTTGAGGAATTCAAGAAATTTGCGATGCGGGGTAACGTCGTCGATCTCGCGGTGGCCGTCATCATCGGCGCCGCGTTCGGCGCGGTAGTCAATTCGCTGGTCGCGGACGTCGTCATGCCGATGATCAGTTCGATCACCGGCGGCATCGATTTCTCCAATTATTTTCTGCCGCTGTCGTCGAAAGTAACGGCAGGCGTGTTGGTCGACGCCAAGAAGCAAGGCGCGGTGCTGGCCTGGGGCAATTTTCTCACCCTCATCATCAACTTTCTGATCATCGCTTTCGCGCTGTTCCTGGTGGTCAAGGGCATCAACCGGCTCAAGGCGCCCGAGCCGACGCCGGCGACCCCACCGCCGCCCTCCAAGGAAGTTCAGCTGCTGACCGAGATCCGCGACGCGCTGAAAGCTCGTTGAGCGCATCAATGGCAGCGAAGGCGGAACGCAAGCTTCGGATCGTTGCCGACAACCGCAAGGCGCGTTTCAACTATTTTATCGACGAGACGATGGAAGCCGGCGTCGCGCTCACCGGCACGGAGGTAAAGTCGCTGCGTCAGGGCAAGGCGACGATCGGGGAATCCTACGCCGACGCCCGCGGCGGCGAGATCTGGCTGATCAATACCAATATTCCCGAATATCTGCAGGCCAACCGCTTCAACCATACGCCCAAGCGACCGCGCAAATTGCTGCTGCATCGCCGACAGATCAACAAGCTGATCGGCGCTGTGGAACGCGAGGGCATGACCCTCGTTCCGCTCAAGCTTTATTTCAACGAGAAGGGGCGCGCGAAAGTCGAGCTGGCGCTGGCGCGCGGCAAAAAGCTTTACGACAAGCGCGAAACCGAGAAGAAGCGCTCATGGGACCGCGAGCGCGGCCGCCTGCTGCGGCAAAAGGGGTAGCAATGTCCATTCCGACTAAACTCGATCATTGCGTCATTCACGTCACCGACTGGGAGCGCTCGAACGCGTTCTACACGACGGTGCTGGGCGCGGAACTGGTCGCCCGTGCGGTTGGCTTTGCCTATCGTTTCGGCGACAAGCAGCTCAACGTCCACGGACCGGGCGTTGCGCCCGCCGAGGTGGCGCGGCTTCCGGTAGCCCCCGGAAACAGCGATCTTTGCTTCGAATGGATGGGGCCGATCGCCGATGCCATCGCGCACCTGCAGCGCTGTGCCGTCGCCGTCGAGCGCGGACCGATGCAGCGCTTCGGCGCAAAGGGACCGGGCACCAGCGTCTATTTCCGTGATCCCGATGGCTCGCTGATGGAATTCATGTCGTATGCCTGAGTACGACGCGGCGTGACGCCGGACGGCTTTAAGTGAGAGCCGGCATCTGTGCATCGAGGTCGGCGCGAATCCTTCCGATCAGATCGCCAAACATTTTCGGCGTCAGGACGCCCGTATTCGTATTCAGCCGCGAGCAATGATAGCTGCTGTAGAGCTTGAGCGCGCCGATCTCGTGCAGGCCGCCATGAGCGAACGGGTGCGCCGCTCGGCGTGCGCCCTGCGCCACGACGAACGAATCGTGGGCGATGCGGCCCAGTGCCAGCACGGCCGAAAGGCGCGGCATCTCAGCGATGGTTGCAGCCAGGAACTGTCGGCAGGTGGTAATTTCATCCGGCGTCGGCTTGTTCTCGGGCGGCACGCAGCGCACGGCGTTGGTAATACGGCAATCGACCAGGCGCAGCCCGTCGTCCGGGCGCGCTTGATATTCGCCCTGAGCAAACCCGAACTTGCTCAGCGTGCGGTAGAGCAGATCGCCCGCGTAGTCGCCGGTAAAAGGCCGGCCGGTGCGGTTGGCGCCGCGCAGTCCGGGTGCGAGTCCGACAATGAGGAAACGTGCGTCGCGCGGGCCGAATGAATCGACCGGTGCGTTGAACCAATCCGGCTCGCGCTTGCGCCAGCTCTGGCGAAAGGCGACCAGACGAGGACAGCGAGGGCAGTCGTGTCCTGGACCGCTGGCGCGCGGCATGGCGACGGCGGGGCGCTAATCGTCCTCGAACTCGTCGTCCTCGACTTCGACGCGCTGCGAGGTCGGGCTGCGCTGCAGGAACTGCGGCGTGTGACGTGGTTCGCGGCCCTCGCGCGGCTCGCGGGCCGGCCGTTCGGACGGATCGCGGCCGATCTTCGACTGCAACTCGATGATATCGACGAACTGATCGCACTGACGACGCAGTTCGTCGGCGACCATCGGCGGTTGGGTCGAAATCGTGGACACCACGACCACCCGCACGCCGCGCCGCTGCACCGCCTCGACCAGCCGCGTGAAGTCGCCGTCCCCGGAGAACAGCACCATCTGATCGATGTGCGGCGCAATTTCCATGGCATCGACCGCGAGCTCGATGTCCATGTTGCCTTTGACTTTGCGCCGGCCGGTCTGATCGACGAATTCCTTGGTCGCCTTGGTGACGACGGTGTAGCCGTTGTAGTCAAGCCAATCGATCAGCGGCCGGATCGATGAATACTCCTGATCCTCGATGACCGCCGTGTAATAGAATGCACGCATCAGATAGCCGCGCGACTGGAACTCGCGCAGCAAGCGCTTGTAGTCGATGTCGAAGCCGAGCGATTTGGCCGTCGCATAAAGATTGGCGCCATCAATGAACAGAGCAATTTTTTCGGTTTGTGCGGGCATGGTGCCTCTCGTCTCTGGTGATAAAACCGGCTCGGCGGAAATGCAGTCGACCGTTCCGGTCAGTTGTTAAAACTTTTTTCGCGTCGTCCAAGACATTCGTGATGCGAAGTACTGCCGCATGGTGGAAGCGTACGTCCGCCAACGCTCAGGTGGCAAGTGTGTGCCAATATTGTCGTAGCGGCACCGCCGCTCAAGCACTGCGGCACGCCGTCGCGGAACTCTCAACACGATGCTTCAGGCGTGGCGCAGGGGTTCCGTAACGTCTTGTCATCAGGACGGGTCTCGCCCGGGCTTTAAGGCCCCACCCAACGACCTTGCGCCGCGGCCCCGTTGACGATACGTAAGCCTTCAATTGGCAGATTGCATTCGTCGGGGATTCTGAACCCGAGCCCCGCACGCACCCGATCCGAGGAGCTTAACCAATGGCCCGTGTAACCGTCGAGGACTGCATCGACAAGGTTGAGAATCGATTCGACCTCGTTCTGCTTGCCGGCCACCGCGCGCGCATGATCTCGTCCGGCGCGCAGATTGCCGTGGACCGGGACAAGGACAAGAACCCCGTGGTGGCGCTCCGCGAAATCGCCGAGGAGGCCATTTCGCCGGGCGACCTCAAGGA
>Ga0265339_10000068_pt1 | contig 91555 bp, 82 predicted proteins | sample 4CB219metaG_FD_202085 | JGI IMG/M metagenome (GOLD analysis project Ga0265339, IMG submission 202085) | Rhizosphere microbial communities from Carex aquatilis grown in University of Washington, Seatle, WA, United States - 4-CB2-19 metaG | ecosystem: Host-associated > Plants > Roots >...
TGACCTCGACTTGCGGCACACCGCGCGGCGCCGGCGGCAGACCGACCAGATCGAACTGGCCGAGCATCTTGTTGTCGGCCGCCATCTCGCGTTCGCCTTGGAACACCCGAATGGTGACCGCGGTCTGACCATCCTCGGCCGTGGAGAACACCTGGCTCTTTTTCGTTGGGATCGTCGTGTTGCGATCAATCAGCCGAGTGAACACGCCGCCCAGCGTCTCGATGCCGAGCGACAGCGGCGTCACGTCGAGCAGCAGCACGTCCTTGACGTCGCCTTGCAGCACGCCGGCCTGGATCGCCGCGCCGACCGCCACGACCTCGTCGGGATTGACGCCCTTGTGCGGCTCCTTGCCGAACAGTTGCTTCACCACTTCCTGGACCTTCGGCATGCGCGTCATGCCGCCGACCAGAACGACTTCGTTGATCTCCGCCGCACTGAGGCCCGCGTCCTTGATCGCCTGCTTGCACGGCTCGATCGTCTTCTGAACCAGGTCGTCGACCAGCGCCTCGAACTTGGCGCGGGTGAGCTTCATCGTCAGATGCTTCGGCCCGGACGCGTCGGCCGTGATGAACGGCAGATTGATTTCGGTCTGCGTCGTCGAAGACAGCTCGATCTTGGCCTTCTCGGCCGCTTCCTTGAGCCGTTGCAACGCGAGCTTGTCGCGGCGCAGGTCGATGCCCTGCTCCTTCTGGAATTCGTCGGCCAGATAGTTGACCAGCCGCATGTCGAAGTCTTCGCCGCCGAGGAACGTGTCGCCGTTCGTCGACTTCACCTCGAATACGCCGTCGCCGATTTCCAGGATCGAAATATCGAACGTGCCGCCGCCGAGATCATAGACCGCGATGGTGCCGGTCTTCTGCTTATCGAGCCCGTAGGCCAGCGCGGCCGCGGTCGGCTCGTTGATGATGCGCAGAACTTCGAGGCCGGCAATCTTGCCGGCGTCCTTGGTGGCCTGGCGCTGTGCGTCGTTGAAATAAGCCGGAACCGTGATAACCGCCTGCTCGACCTTGGAGCCCAGATAGGCTTCGGCGGTTTCCTTCATCTTTTGCAGAATGAAAGCGGAAATCTGCGAAGGCGAATATGTCTTGCCCTCGGCCTCGACCCAGGCGTCGCCGTTCGAGGCGCGCACAATTTTGTACGGGACGAGCTTCTTGTCCTTCTCCACCATCGGGTCGTCGTAGCGCCGGCCGATCAGGCGCTTGACCGCGAAAATCGTACGCTCCGGATTGGTCACCGCCTGGCGCTTTGCCGGCTGGCCGACCAGTCGTTCACCCTCGTCTGTAAAAGCGACGATGGACGGCGTCGTCCGCATTCCCTCCGCATTCTCCAGGACCTTCGGCGTGTTGCCTTCCATGACGGCAACGCACGAATTCGTGGTCCCCAAATCGATACCAATGACCTTGGCCATGGTTGTTAATCCTCTCTTTCTCGGCAGGTCGGGCAGGCCCCAAAGGCACCCGTAAATCCGACCCCCATCTAGCCTCACATCGCCCGGCAGCTCCGGCGATTACCCTTCGCTCATATAGGAGAGCGTCATCGCCCTGCAAGGCAGGAGTGCTGATGCAACGCGCTTTACTGGGCCATCGACAGGCTATCGGGACCGGGCCATCGGCGCATCGGACCGCAAGGTCGGGCATTGCGGTGAGGCTCTCTTAACAGTGTCCGAAACGAGTACTCAACACCGCCTCCCACGCTAGCCGGCCATTAAGGAAAGGCTGCCAGTGATGCCCCGGACGAAGGGGCGGCGGCCGACGCGAGGCCGCATACGGCGCCGGAACGCCCGCCCTTGCTCCGGGAGACATAATGCGCGTCGGCAAGATCGAAAACTTCGGCGCCGCCAAATCCGCAGCGGCCGCGCAGGCGGCCGCGATCGAAGATCCGGTTCGGCGGCTGTTCCTAGCGCTGCCGCGGCCGATACGCTTCCTCGGCGTCGGTGGGCTGGGCCTGATCACCGACTTGGCGGTCTTCACCGCCATCATCGGGCATGGCGTGCCGCCGCTCGCCGCGCGACTTGTCTCGCTCGCCGTGGCGACGCTGGTCACTTGGCGACTCAACCGGGCACTGACCTTCGACCGTAGCGGCCGCCGGGCGGCCGACGAAGCCATGCGCTACGCGACCGTCGCGGCGGCGGCGCAAGCGGTGAGCTACGCGGTTTTTGCCGCGCTCGTCGTGACCGTATCGCGCGCCACGCCCCAGCTTGAAGTGCTGTGCGGCGCGGCCACCGGCGCAGCCGTTTCCTATTCGGGCCAGGCCCTGTTCGCCTTCCGGCCAAACCAGCCGGCCAAGTCCGCCTGATCGCCGCACCATGAGTACCGAAACCGATGTGTTTGTGATCGGCGCAGGGCCAGCCGGCCTGACGGCAGGCTATTGCCTTGCCAAGGAGGGCCGTTCCGTCGTCATCATCGAACGCGATCCGGTCTATGTGGGCGGCATCAGCCGCACGGTCGACTACAAAGGCTTCCTGTTCGATATTGGCGGCCATCGCTTCTTCTCCAAATCGAAGGAAGTCGTTGCGCTCTGGCAGGAACTGTTGCCTGACGATTTTATTACCAGGCCGCGGCTGTCGCGCATCTACTACAACGGCAAATTCTTCTCCTACCCGCTCAAGGCGTTCGAAGCTCTCCTCAAGCTCGGCGTCTTCACCAGCGCCGCGTGCCTTGCCTCCTACGCCCGCGCCAAGCTCAGACCCCTGGCGGAGCCGCGCACGTTCCATCAGTGGGTGCGCAATCAATTCGGCGAGCGTCTGTTCCAGATCTTCTTCAAAACCTACACCGAGAAAGTCTGGGGCATGTCGTGCGATGAGATTTCCGCCGATTGGGCGGCGCAACGCATCAAGGGCCTCGATCTCGCCACCGCCGTCGTCAACGCGCTGACGCGCTCGCTGCGGCTGCGCCGCAAAGCCGGCCCTGTTGGCGACACCGTCAAAACGCTGATCGAAAGCTTCCAATACCCGCGCAAGGGCCCCGGCATGATGTGGCAGGCGGCGGCGCACAAGATCCGCGCGCTCGGCGGCCGCATCATGATGGACCGCGAACTGGCGACGCTCGGCTACGACGCCGACAGACAGCGCTGGCATATCGAAGTCGCCGTTGCAGGCGGCGGGCGCGAAACCTACACGGCGCGCCACGTCGTCAGCTCGGCGCCGCTGCGCGAACTGGTCGAGCGAATCAAGCCGACCCCGATTTCGCTGCTGCACGCGCGCGCGCTGCGCTACCGTGATTTCCTCACAGTTGCGCTGATGGTGCGCAAAGGCGAAACATTTCCCGACAACTGGATTTACATCCACGATCCGAGCGTCAAGGTCGGCCGCGTCCAGAATTTCCGTTCCTGGTCGCCCGAAATGGTGCCCGAGGGCATGAGCTGCCTCGGCCTTGAATATTTCTGCTTCGAAGGCGATGGCGTGTGGAACGCGCCGGACAGCGAACTCATTGCGCTCGCCAAGAAGGAAATCGCACAGATCGGGCTTGCTGCACCCGACGATGTGGTGGATGCCTGCGTGGTGCGTCAGGCCAAGGCCTATCCGGTCTACGATGAAGATTACGCCGACAACGTCGCCATCATCCGGCGCGACCTCGAAGGCAGATATCCGACACTCCACATGGTCGGCCGTAACGGCATGCACCGCTACAACAATCAGGACCATGCGATGATGACGGCGATGCTGACCGCACGCAACATCATCGCCGGCGCGCGGCTTTACGACATCTGGAACGTCAACGAGGACGCCGAATATCACGAGGCGGGAGAATCCGGCGTTCAGGACGCGCTCGAAAGCGTGCGCCGCGTTCCCGAAAAAGTCGCCTCGGATCGGGCCGCTTAGCTTACGCGATCGCCGGCCCCGCTCGATCGTCGACAGCAAAGCGCAAGCCGCGGTACTTTATCGCGCTGCGGTCATCGGCCGGTCCAGCGCATCCTCCGACTCCGACTTCTCATCCGAATGCAGAATCGTCTGCACCACGGAGGCTCGTCGCCGTTCCGCAAGAGCTTCCGCTAGTGCAATGACATTGCGGCTGCCGCTCGCAATCGGATCGGCGGGAGCGCTTGGCGCGGGCGCAGGAGAAACCTTCTTGCGGAGCTTGCTGCGCCACGCGCCGACCTGGCGCCAAAAAGCCACGGCGGCCAGCAGATCGTCAGCGTATTCGTTGATCAGACGGCGCCCGTAGTTTTTGACGATTGACGAGCGCAAATCCTCAGGGAGCAAGTTCCAATCATCCCAGCATGCTGGAAGGCTGGGCGTTGCAGTAGCCGCTCCGCAACAGACACACTCCCGAACCCTGGTGCGCCGCGCACCGGAACTCACCGCAACCATTGGACGCCACCCCACACCACAACTCTTCCACGGTCATTGCGCATGAGCCGCGCACTGCAAACAAGCCATGTTCGCGCGCTATCCACAGGACTCTGGATTCCGCGCGCTGAAAGCGTGCCGTACAAGCGAGCTGCGACTCCTGATGAGCACCCAGTGATCGGGTTGGCATTACCGCCGCATAAACTAAATAGGAGACCTGGATCACCGCGAGGAAAGCGCCAAGGCGATTGCCAGTTTGGCCTACAAACCCTCGGTCGGCGTTTTGTCCGAAAGACCGGGTTGCGCCACAATACCGACCTGCGGGGAGAGCAGAGACATCGGCGCACGATGCCCGCAAAGTGGTAAAAACACGATGAAACCGGCCGGCGAAACGGCGATGAATACGCAACCCGCCGGGATTCCTGGCGCGGCCGGTCTGCGGCTCTTTCCGGGCTATCTTGACCGCGCCTCGCAAATGGCCTTGGTCGCCGCACTTGAGCAAATTTTTGCCGCGGCGCCCCTGTTTACCCCCCGCATGCCGAAATCGGGCCGGCCGATGTCAGTGCGCATGTCCAATTGCGGTCCGCTCGGCTGGATCACCGATGAGGCGGGATATCGGTACGAGCCGAACCATCCGGTCACCAAACAGCCTTGGCCGCCGATGCCGGAGGTGCTGATTGCGATGTGGAACGAGCTCGGCGGTTACCGCTGCCGGCCGCAGGCGTGTCTGATCAATTTCTATGGCGCGACGGCAAAGATGGGACTGCACCAGGATCGCGACGAGGAGGATTTCGATGCTCCGGTCGTGTCGCTCTCGCTTGGCGATTCTTGTCTGTTCCGGGTCGGCGGAACGAGGCGCAGCGACGCGACCCGCTCATTTCGCCTGAGCTCTGGCGACGCACTGGTGCTGGCCGGCAGCGACCGGCTTGCGTTCCATGGTGTCGACCGCATTTATCCAGGTACATCGACCTTGCTTGCCCAGGGCGGCAGGCTCAATTTGACATTGCGCCGGGTGACGCGCCCTGGCACCTAAATTTCATCCTAGGCGGGCGACAGCGGAGATTGTCCGGATGATCAACGGCAGAATCGCTTCCAGCGTCGTCCGTGGCGCGCTTGCCGCCGCGCTTGCGTTTTTGACGCTGACGCTGCCCGCGCTGTGCGCCGAACCTGTCAAACCCGCTGATGTTCTCTTTCCGCGTGGGTCGCGGGTGGGTCTCGTCCCGCCTCCCGGCATGATAGCGAGCAAAACATTTCCGGGCTTCATGGACCCGGACAAGAACGCCGGCATCGTCATTCGCGTGATGCCTCCCGACGCCTACGGACCGATGAAAGCGTCGCTCGCGGACGACACGCTAAAGAAGCAGGGCCTCACGGTGGAGAAGCGCGAGACCCTCGAGCTTGCCATCGGGAAAGCCGACCTCATCGTCGGCAGCGAGCTCTCGCCCGAAAAAAAGCCGTTCCGCAAGTGGCTGCTTTTGGTGTCGACCAAAGATCTGACCGCAGCGGTCAGCGTTCAGGCGCCCGCCAATGACAGCGTCTATTCGGACGCGGCGGTGCGCACATCGCTTGCCAGCCTGACGCTGCGGGACAAGGTGCCCGATACCGATTATCTCGGCCTGCTGCCGTTCAAGGTCGGGGATACCGCCGGCTTTCGCATCGGCAATGTCATTCCGGGACGGGCGCTGTTGTTGATCGACGCGCCGGCCTACCCGCACATGATCGCAACCAATGGATTGCCCGAATACGAGTATAACGCGCGCTTCATCGCGACGGCGGCGCCGGGTGGTCCGAGCGATCCGAATCAGCGCGCCAATCTCGCGCGCGACGCCTTCAACAGCATCGATGGCATCAAAGACAGACACGTCACCATGGCCGAGCCCGTGCGCATCGACGGCCAGGAGGCCTTTGAAACAGTGGCGTCGGCCAAGGATGTTTCCACCGGCGCCAATCTCATGGTGGTGCAGTGGATCCGCTTCGGCGGCGGCGCATTCTTGCAAATGATCGGGGTCTCGCGCGCCGAAATTTGGGACAAGGAATTGCCCCGGCTGCGCACCATCCGCGACGGCATCGCGTTTAAATAAGAACGCGGTCACCCTTCCGGACGAAGCGCGCTAGAGCCTGACGTTATCGTTGCTGATGGACGTCGGAGCCGACTTCGGACCGCCCTTCGATACCCCGACCATGGCCGGGCGCAACACGCGGTCGCCGATCATGTAGCCGGGCTGCACCACTTGGACGACGCTTCCGGCTGGAACCGACGCGTCGGGCACTTCGAAAATCGCCTGATGCAGATTGGGATCGAATTTTTCGCCCTGCGGCGCAAACTGACGTACGCCATTCTTCTCCAGCACTTTCAACAGCTCACGTTCAGTCAATTCGATGCCGTCGATCAGCGCCGTCACGGCAGCCTGCGCGCCTCGGCGCGCTTCCGGTGACACGGCATCGAGCGCACGGCGCATGTTGTCCGCGACGCCGAGCATGTCTTGGGCAAACGACGTGATGCCGCGCAGCTGCGCGTCGGCGACTTCGCGCGCGGTGCGCTTGCGCATATTATCCATATCGGCAAGCGTCCGCAGGAGCCTGTCTTTCAGCTCCGCTGCCAGCGCCGCCGCGTCGCCTTCCGCCGGGGCTGACCCAGCCGCAGCCGGCGCCGGATCGGCCGCCGCAGCGGCGCCCTCACCGGCCTGCGCCGCTTCGTCCTCGCGAGCGGTCTGCTTCGTCATGGTTTTTCCCAGTGTTTCCCATCGCTTTGTGCCCCCGCATATCAGGGCTTGAGGGGCAAAAATCAAGGCAGAAGAAGCCCGAGTTCTCAGCCGGCTGGCGCGGCAGCCTTATAGCCGAAGCCCGCCTCGCGGGCCCGGACGATCGCCCGCGCCCGGCTGCTGACACCGAGCTTGCCATAAAGGCAAACCAGCTGTTCGAATAGAAACCTGGCTAGAGTTCCGCGACTGCCGGCACTTCTGGAAGTTCAGGAATACGTACACGCTGGCGACCGCCGAGGCTTTCAATTTTCCGCTGTGTATCAACGACAGGCTGTTCGCGGGACTGTTGAACGCGATATCGACACGTCCTGCCAAAAGATCCAGCACCGCCGTCCCATGCCCTTATAGGGCACGCGGGTGAAGCGGACGCCCGCGTCTGTCTGGAGCATTTCGCCGGTCAGATACGGCGAACTGCCGATGCCTGGCGATGCGAAATTGAGCTTGCCGGGATTCCCCTTTGCATGCGTGATCAACCCTTTAAGGTTCGCAGCCGGCACGCGCCCCGCCAGTTTTTCAGCAATGATTTTCTGTTCCCGACTTCGCGGGCGTCAGCGCGAGGAGCGGCCGAATCCCGCGTCCCGCGCCTGCACGATGGCCTGGGCGCGGCTGTTCACGCCGAGCTTGCTCAAAATAGTCGAGACTTGGTTTCGCACCGTCTTTTCGCTGGTGCCAAAACGGCTGGCAATCGCCTTATTGCTGAGACCTTCCGCGATGGCGTCGAGAATCTGTCGTTCGCGCGCGGTCAGTTCGCCAAGCGCGAAATCCGCGGGCGCGGGCTTTTGGGGCAAAAACTCATCGAGCGCCGCCGCGAATTGCAACCACGCCGGCTCGCTGTCGAGCAAGACGTGATTTCGCGTCTCGAGCGGAACGAAGCGCGCACCGGGAATGAGGCTCGCGAACAGGCGCCCCTGCTCGAACGGGATCAGAGCGTCAAGCCGGGCGTGGCAAACCAGGGTCGGACAGTGTATGCGGCGTACGACATCGTAGACGTCAGCCTGCCAATAGCCGCGCAGCAGCTTGAGCGCGGTCGCCGGCGACGTCGTCAGCCGCAGTAGGTCCTTATAGGCGTGCATCTGATCGGCCGAAGCGTCCGGCATGTGCAGGGCGGCGATAAAATCGCCGTAAGCCGGGGCATCGCTCGCCCATCCGATCTCGAACACTTTGAGACGGGTTTCGGCTTCCACGATATCGCCCGGCGTCGCTGCACGCGCGAGCCGGCCACGCACCGGACTGCCGATGAGCGCCAGCCGCTCGACCTTTTCCGGTTTTCTCGCCACATAGGCAACGCCCGTTGCACCGCCGCTGCCATAGCCAAAAAACACAAACCGTTCCCAGCCCACCGCGGCAACCACAGCCTCCAGATCTTCAATATGACGCTCGAAGGAAAAATCCAGGTTGTCGCGATCGGAGAGGCCGCAACCGCGGCAATCGTACCGCACCAGCGCATGATGACGACTCAGAAGGTCGAGCCAGGGACTCCAAATCGGGCTTTCCGAGGCGAATTTGAGATGATGGACCCAGTGGGGCGCCCACAACAGCGGAGGACCCGAGCCGCGCATCGCGTAGGCAATGCGAGTACCGTCACGGCTGCTGCAAAAACGAATCTGATCGCCGGAATTCAACATGCGGACTAGAGTTGGACTTTACGTCCGACTCTAGTCCACAGCATCCCGGATGGCGAGACTCTGCGCGCGCATTCGCTGCGGGAATGGTCAGTTTGCCCTGATTCCGGCGGCGTCAATCACTCTGCGCCAGGATTGGGCTTCAGCTCCGACAAAGGTTGCGGCCACGTCGGGCGAACTCCCGACCACCGCGACCGAGAAGGAGCTTAATCGCTGCGCGACCTCCGGCAGCCGCAGAATTTGGGTCGTCGCGCGGGAAATCTTGGCGACAATGGCAGCCGGCGTCTTCGGCGGCGCAACGAGCGCGTACCAGGTCTCGGCAGCAAAACCAGGCAGCACTTCAGCGATCGCCGGCACATCCGGCAGTTTCGGAAGACGCGCCGCGCTGCCGACACCGAGCGGCTTGAGTTTGCCGGCCCTGATCTGCGGCAGGGTGCTTGCAGGATCGTGGAACATCAGGTCCACGCGACCAGCGACGACATCCGTCAGCGCCGGCGTCAATCCCTTATAGGGCACATGCATCATACGAATTCCCGCCTCCGCCTTCAGCGACTCCATCGCCAGATGCGGCGGGCTGCCAACGCCCCAGGAAGCGAAATTGAGTTTGTCCGGATGCGACTTGGCGTAGGCAATGAGGTCCCGCAGCGAATTGACCGGAAGGTCCGGCCGCGCGACCAGCACAAATGGCGCCTTGGCGAGGATTGTCACCGGCACGAATCCGGCAGGATCGTAGCCGAGATGCTTGTACAGGAATCGGTTGGTGACCAACGGCCCGGGCGGTGTCGCCAACAGCGTATATCCGCTTGGTTCGGCCTTTGCCACGATTTCCGCACCAATATTTAGCCCCGCACCAGGTCGATTCTCAATGACGACAGGCTGGCCCCAGAGTGCAGAGAGCTTTTCTGCGATCAGCCGCGGAAGAGCGTCGGCGAAGCCGCCGGGAGGAATGGGGACGACGATTTTGATGGCGCGGTTTGGGTAATCGCGCTCGGCGGACGCCGACAACACGACGGCGGCGCTGCATGTGGCGAAAACAAGAGCAGGAAGGATCGCGACGGTGCGGATCATTTCGTTGCCGTCCTTGTGGTCAATTGCATAACGGTACCGCACATAGTGCAGCACGACCGCCGCATCGTCATGATGTGGATGTCCCGGTGCGCCTTGGAATCCCTCCAACAGATTCCGCCTGCTCCGGTGTCGCATCTGGGACAAATGTCCCGCGCGCGTCCTCACACGATGAGAATCGACGCGGCCCTCATCGGCCGAGCAGCTTGCTGACGACCTTGGCGGTGTAGTCCACCATCGGGACGATGCGGGCATAGTTGAGCCGCGTCGGCCCGATCACTCCCAGAACGCCGACGATCTGCCCGGACGCATCGTGGTACGGAGCCACGATGGTTGACGAACCGGACAGCGAGAACAGCTTGTTCTCCGAGCCGATAAACACGCGCACACCCTCGGCCCGCTCGGCCCGGCCGAGAAGGTCGATCACCTCGCGGCGGGTTTCAAGATCGTCGAACAACAGGCGGACACGCTCCAGGTCGGCCAATGCCTTGAGATCGTCGAGCAAATGCGCCTGGCCGCGCACGATCAGCTTGCGCTCGTCGGTTTCGCCACCCGACCAGCTCGCCAAACCCGCGGCGACAATTTTCTGGGTGAGCGCATCGAGCTCGGCCTTGCCCTCTTTGAGCCTGGATTCGATCTCGACCTTGAGCTCGTCGAGCGTGCGGCCGCGGATGCGGGCATTGACGTAATTACCGGCCTCGGTCAGGGCTGACGCCGGCAATCCGGCCGGAAGATTGAGGACCCGGTTTTCAACCTGGCCATCCTCGCCGACCAGGACCACCAACGCGCGCCCGGGTTCGAGCTGCACGAATTCGACGTGCTTCAATCGCGGGTTGGCCTTGGCAGTCAACACCACGCCGGCGGCACGGCTCAGCCCGGATAGTAGTCCCGACGCCTCGGTCAGGACCGCCTCAAGTGACTTTGACTGACCCGACGCCGCGACCTGCGCCTCGATGGCGTTGCGGTCCTGCTCCGTGAGATCGCCGATCTGCATCAGCGCATCGACGAAGAAGCGCAGCCCCAGTTCGGTTGGTAGCCGGCCTGCCGAGGTGTGGGGCGCATAGACCAGACCGAGCTGTTCCAGATCTGACATGACGTTGCGTACCGACGCCGGCGACAGCGTCATCGGTAGAATGCGCGACAGGTTGCGCGAACCCACTGGCTCGCCGGTCGCCAGATAACTCTCGACGATCCGGCGAAAGATTTCGCGCGAACGCTCGTTCAGCTGGGCGAGGCCAAGCTGGTTCGCGGCGAGCGGAAGGTCATGACTGGTCAAGGCTGCCCTCGCGGTTGGGAGCCAGCATATAATATCACTCCGCAGCCGCCATAGCCCGCGGCGCCGCCCGCAGCATATCCATCAAGCCGCCGATCGCGCCGAAATCCTCCAGGTGTTCGACCGCCTCGATGACGCCCGCGATGCCGGCGTCGGGCATTACACCGCGCGCATAGGTGCGAAATTTCTCCGCGATCTGATTGCGCGACAACGGATTCTCAAACGAACCGAGCGGATGCTCGCAGCGCGCCGACAACGCCGCGCCACCATCCATCTCGATGTCGACTTTGGCCTGCGAGCCCTCGACCGAGTCGTCCCCATAGGCGTCGACCCGTTCGGCCGCGAACCGCCGCAGCTCGGGATCGTCGTAACGGCCAGGTTCGAACTGCGCCAACGTGAGCGCGCGATCGCGCAGGATAACCGCGGTCGTGTAATGCGCCGACAACAGCGCCTCGAATTTGCCTTTGTAGCTGCCGAAGCCGCCGTGCATCTTATGAGCGCCCGGGCTGAGCCCGATGCGGACTTTGCGGACTTTGCCGAACTCGACCGGGTGACGCTCCAGAATATCGAACACCGCCGTCGCCATGCCTTGAATGAGCGACGCCGATGGCCACAGCCGGAGCGCGATCTGCTCAAGCTCCCAGCGTTTGCCGAGGTCCGCGACCGCAGCATCGGGCAGGCCGCCGTCCACATAGGCGTTATAGAGTCCGCCGTCCTTGGCGGTGAGGAACTCGCGGGTCGCGACGAATTGCTGCTGTGCCAACAGCGCGGCCATCAGGCCCGACAGGGCACCACGGCACTGATGGAATTTCACCGTGGGCGTGCCCCAGGCCGCGAAGGTGCCGGCCGCCTGGCTGCCGGCCAGTCCGAACGCCCGCGCCATCGTGTCGGCATCGAAACCGAGCAGCGAGCCGACCGCAGCAGCCCCGCCGAACGGGCCGAGGATGCCGGGCCCATGCCAGCCGCGGGCGCGGAATTTCGGGTAATCGAGACCGAGCCCGATCCGTGTCGTCACCTCGCAACCGGCGGCGAGCGCAACAAGGAGATCGCGGCCGGAGCGGCCATCGCGCTCCGCAATGGCGAGTGCCGGCGGCACCACTTCGGGTGTGATGTGCGTGAGCGTCGGCCGATACACGTCACACATGGTGACCGCAGTGACGAGGTAGGCGTTGAACAAGGTGGCGCCGGCAAGCGACAGCGACTCCCCACCGAGCACGCTCGCCTCGCCGCCCTGCGCCAGCGCGCCCGCGAAGGCCTTTACCTGGCCGGTTTCTTCGCCAAGACGTCCCGCGACGGCGCAGGCCAGCGCGTCGAGCAGCAGGTTCTTGCAATGCTCGCGAGCGCGATCGGGGAGGTCGTCGTAGCGCAGAGTCGCGGCGAATTTCGCCAACGTTTGTGTCACTTCGGTTGCCATACTGGTCTCCCCTGCGGCCTATGCCCTTGTGGCGACCATATCAGAACGCCTAAAAGCGTGCGCCCCGCACGTGCTCGCGCCGACGGCGCGCGGCGGCGGGACAGCAAGGAGTTGCGCATGCGGCCAAGCCGCCGACAGCCCGATGAGTTGCGCCCCGTATCGCTGGAGCGCGGGGTGGTGAAATTCGCCGAAGGCTCCTGCTTCGTGAAGTTCGGCGAAACCCACGTGCTGGTCACCGCCACGCTCGAGGACCGGCTGCCGCCCTGGCTCAAGGGCCAGGGGCGCGGCTGGATCACGGCGGAATACGGCATGCTGCCGCGCGCCACGCTCGAGCGCACGCGGCGCGAGGCTTCGGCCGGCAAGCAGACCGGCCGCACGGTCGAAATTCAGCGGCTGATCGGCCGTTCGTTGCGCGCCGTGGTCGACCTCAAGGCGCTCGGCGAACGCCAGATCACCATCGACTGTGATGTTATTCAGGCCGACGGCGGTACCCGCACCGCCTCGATCACCGGCGCGTGGCTCGCGCTGTACGACTGCCTCGCCTGGATGAAGACGCGCGACGTGATCCAGACCGAGGTGCTGCGCGACCATATCGCGGCGATCTCCTGTGGCGTGTGCGGCGGCGTGGCGGTGCTCGATCTCGACTACGCCGAGGATTCGCAGGCCGAAACCGACGCCAATTTCGTCCTTACGGGCTCCGGCAACATTGTCGAGGTGCAGGCGACCGCCGAGAAAGTTCCATTTTCCGAGGAGCAATTGACCACGCTGCTCTCGCTCGCCCGCAAGGGCGTGACGAAGCTCGTCGACCTGCAAAAGATGGCCTGCGGGTGAGTGATCGTCGCGTGTCGAACGACGTTGTCCATCGGAGGCTGACCGGAAAGCTCATTATCGCTACGCATAATCCCGGCAAGCTCGCCGAGATGCGGGAACTGCTTGCGCCTTACGGCATCGTCGCCATCTCAGCGGGTGAACTCAAGCTTGCAGAGCCGGACGAAACCGGGATGAGCTTTCGCGAAAACGCGCGCATCAAAGCGGAAGCCGCCGCCAAAGCGGCCGGCCTACCGGCGTTTTCGGACGATTCCGGGCTGGCGGTCGACGCGCTCGACGGCGCGCCGGGCATCTACTCGGCGCGCTGGGCCGGTCCTGACAAGGATTTTCCCCGCGCCATGGAGACGATCGAGCAGAAACTGCGCGAGCGCGGCGCCACGACGCCGGAGCGGCGCAAGGCACAATTCGTCTCCGCGCTGTGCGTCGCCTGGCCGGACGGCCACGCCGAGGAATTCGAAGCGCACGTCGACGGCACGCTGGTGTGGCCGCCGCGCGGCGATCAAGGCTTCGGTTACGATCCAATGTTCCTGCCCGACGGCCACACGCGCACGTTCGGCGAAATGCCGAGCGAGGAGAAGCACGGCTTGCCGCCGCGCGGCAAAGGGCTGTCGCATCGCGCCCGCGCCTTCGTGAAACTCGCGGAGGCTTGCCTTGAGCAGCACTGACGAGAAGAAATTTGGCGTCTACGTCCATTGGCCGTTCTGCCTGTCGAAATGTCCGTATTGCGACTTCAACAGCCACGTACGGCGTGAGCCGATCGACGAGCCGCGCTTTTTGCGCGCCTTTCACAAAGAGATCACAGCGACCGGCGAGCGCACTCGCGGCCGTACGGTATCGTCGATCTTTTTCGGCGGCGGTACGCCGTCGCTGATGCAGCCCGCGACAATCGCCGGCGTTTTGAATTCGATCGCGCGGCAATGGCGCGTCGCCGACGACGCCGAGATCACGCTCGAAGCCAATCCAACCAGCGTCGAAGCGGAGCGTTTTCGCGGCTATCGCTCGGCCGGCGTCAACCGCGTCTCGCTCGGCGTGCAGGCGCTCGACGACCGCGCGTTGGCCGAATTAGGACGGATGCATACGGCGCGCGAAGCGCTCGACGCCGTCGCGGTGGCGCGCACGATATTCGAGCGTTACTCGTTCGATCTGATTTATGCACGGCCCGGACAGACCCCGGCCGCATGGGCGAGCGAGCTGAAGCGCGCGCTGGCCGAGGCTGGTGAACATCTGTCGCTTTATCAGCTCACCATTGAGCCAGACACGCCGTTTTACGCACTGCATGCCGCCGGCAAGCTCAAAACGCCCGACGAAGATACCGCGCGCGCGCTCTACGACACGACCCAGGAGATCTGCGCGGCCCGCGACCTGCCGGCGTATGAAATTTCCAATCATGCGCGCCCCGGCGGCGAGTCCCGGCACAATCTTATCTATTGGCGCGGCCACGAATATGCCGGCATCGGACCGGGTGCACACGGCCGGCTCGATATCGATGGCGATCGGCACGCCACTGTCACTGAAAAGCGGCCCGAGCTGTGGCTCGCACGGGTCGAGGCGCATGGCGACGGCATCGTCACCGACGACGTGCTGACGCGCGAAGAAATGTGCGACGAGTTTCTGCTGATGGGGCTGCGCCTCGCCGAGGGCATCGCGCTCGATCGCTTCGCCGAATTGGCCGGCCGCCCGCTCGATCCGGAGCGCATCGCCGCGCTGCACGCGCACGGTCTCGTCGAGACGACGCCGGCCGGACGTCTGCGCGTCACCCTGCCCGGCTTTCCGGTGCTTGACGCCGTGGTGGCCGATCTGGCGGCGTGAGTGTTTACAGTCGCTCTTTCTTCAGCCGCCCCGCCAGAAAATCGATAAACAATTGCGTGCGCGCCGGCAGCACGCGTGTTGCCGGCCAGACCGCGTGAATAGCGACGGGCGGCGGCTCGAAGCGCGTCAGCAGCAACTCGATCTTGCCGGCATCGAGTAGCGAGCGCACCTGCCAGAACGGCGCGTTGGCGATACCGAGCCCCTGCACTGCCGCCTCGTTTGCCGCCAGAGCGCCGTGGGTGCGGAAGCGGCCCGCGACTTTAACGGCCTTGATCCGTCCATCAGCCGCAAATGGCCATGCATTACCCTCGCGCGCCGCGGTACGCACGATGCACTGATGGTCTTTCAGATCATCAGGTCGCCGCGGCCTGCCGTACGTGGCGAGATAATTCGGTGCGGCAAACACGACGCGCCGCGACGTGGCGAGCAGCCGCGACTTGAGGCTCGAATCCGGCAGTTCGCCGATGCGAACCGCGAGGTCAAAACTCTCGCCGATTAGATCGACATAGGCATCGGTGAGATCGAGCTCGATTTCGACGCGCGGATGCGCCCCCAGAAATGCCGGCAAAGCCGGCACGATGTAGAGCGGCGCAAAGGCAGACGACGCGGTGATGCGCAGAAGCCCGCTCGCTTCCGCGCGGCGGTTTGCAGCCTCAAGCTTGGCGGCATCGATATCGGTGAGTGCGGCGCTCAAACGGCGGAATAGCGCAAGGCCGGCATCAGTCGGATTGGAACGGCGCGTGGTGCGCCGGATCAGTTCGACGCCGACCTCGCGTTCCAGCGCCGCCAGTGAGCGGCTTACCGATTGCAGCGATCGCCCGAGCTGGTTTGCCGCTGCGGTCAGGCTGCCCTTTTCGACTGTGGCGACGAAGGCCTGGTAGTCCTCGATTCGATCCACGGCAATTCTCCCGTTATACGGAAGAATATATCATTATTTTCGGGCATTATCTCGATCACGAATCCAGCCCAGATTCTGCCGATGCGAAAGCTAATCGCAAAGGAGCCGTCAATGCCCCGTGCCTTCACCCAATTGGCTTTCTCACCAAGCGTCAAAGCAGCGCAGACGCACTGCGGCAGTCGCGAGCTGGGCGAGCTAACGGAGAACAGAGAGCCGGCGCGCGACCGCCTCAACGACGATCTTGCCGCCTATATCGGCGCCGCCGACAGTTTCTTCATCGGCACCGCGAGCCGCGATGGCTGGCCGCACGTGCAGCACCGCGGCGGCCCGCCGGGCTTTCTCAAAGTGCTCGACGATCGCACGCTGGCCTTCGCCGATTTTTCCGGCAACCAACAATACATCACGGTCGGGAATCTGGCGGAAAACAATCGGGTTTTGCTGTTCATCATCGACTACGAACGCGGCCGGCGGCTGAAAGTCTGGGGCCGCGCCCGCATCGTCGATGACGACCCTGCGCTATTCCGGCAGGTTAGCGATCCGGATTATCCGGCGCAGGTCGAGCGCGTCATCCGCATTGATATCGAGGCCTGGGACCTCAACTGCCGCCAGCATTTTCCCAAGCTGGTGCGTGCGCGTCCGGCAACGCCGCAATGACAAAGACCGCGGTGAGGGGACGCGCGCTAAATTCCTGAATTGCCGAAACTGCGGGGCGGCGGCGCAACGGTCTGCGGCCCCGAGCGGGTGACGCGCAACACCGCAAGTCCGCGCTGGTTGGTGCCGTTAGGCAGGAAGCGGAACAGACCGTCGATGCCGGTGAAGCCCGACGGATTGGTCAGGATCTGCGGCGAAAACCGCACCTGCGGATCGGGTTGTGTTTTCACCAGCGCGGCAACCAGCGCCACCGCGTCATAGGCGAGCGTCGCAGTGCGCACCGGATCCTTGTTAAAGCGCTGCCGGTAGCGATTGGAGAAGCTTCGATATCCGGCGGCATCCGGGGCCGCATAGACCCCGCCGTCGAGCGCCGGCGTCGCATAGATGCGCGGATCGTCCCACAGCCCGGTGCCCAGGAGCTGGATGCGCTTGGTGTTCATTCCGTCGGCCGCAAGCATCTGCACCACGCCGGGCACGGCATCGCCGCCGTCCGGGATGAACAGCGCGTCGGCACGCGCTGCGGCCTGCGCCACGGCTCGCACCGGCGCCGCCATGCCGGCATTGTCGTGCGGGTAGTGTTCGAGCGCGACAATCTGACCGCCGCGACGCGCGACATCCTGCCGGAATGCTGCTTCGACCACGGTGCCGTACGGGTTGCTGGGCACCAGCGCGGCGAACGATCGCTTACCGGTCGAGCCCGCATATTGGACGATGCGCTCGACATCGGACTCCGGCAAAAAGCTCAACAGATAGACGCCGGGCGAGGCGACGTTGGCATCGGTCGAAAATGCAATGACCGGAATGTTGCGCGGCCGCGTGATTTGACCGACGACATTGACCGATTGCGCGAACAACGGGCCGAGGATGATTTGCACGCCCTGATCGAGCGCCTGCTGGGCGACGGCCCGGGCCGTATCGGTGTTGCCGGCATCATCTTGAACGACGAGCTGGATATTGGGCGAATTGAACTCCGCGAGCGCCATTTCGGCGGCATTGCGCATCGCCTGACCGGCAAGGCCGGCGTTGCCTCCCGCTGACATCGGCAGGATCAGGCCGACTTTCACTTGGCCGGTTCCGATGGTGGCAGCCGGCGCCGGCGGTGGGGTTTCCGCCGGCGGCGTCGAGGAGAAAAAGTGCGAATTGCCGAAGACGCTCGAGGCGCTGGAGCATCCGGAGAGGAGTGCGGCGCTGCTCGCCAGCAAGGCGGCAACCGATCGACGGCGCGTCAGCAGCGCCGGCGCGGCAGCCCGAACCTGCAAATCCGCGGACATTGCGGTTCCCCTCACCTTTGCCTGCGTCGGCATAGGCTTATAACAATTCGTCATCCTGGGGGCGAATCGTTAACCAAATGAAAAGGATAATTAATTGCGCTCACCCTGACGCTCGGCCGAAAACGGCGCTAAATTCGCCGCTATGACGCCTGCGCCCGCCAGTTCGCCCAGCGCGGTTTCGCCGCAGGATCGCGCCCCAAACCGCTACGCAATCGGCGGCACCGTGATCGACGTGCCGCACCTTGCGGGTGGTCTCTATGTGGTTGCTACGCCGATCGGCAATCTTGGCGACATCACGCTGCGGGCACTGGCCACATTGGCCGGCGCCGACCTGATCGCCTGCGAAGACACCCGGGTTACCCGCAAGTTGCTCGGCCGATACGGGATTTCCACGCCGCTTACTGCCTATCACGATCACAATGCGGCCAAGGCCCGGCCCATGCTGTTGCGCCGATTGGCGGAAGGCGCGGCCATCGCACTGGTTTCCGATGCCGGAACGCCGCTCGTCTCCGATCCTGGATACAAGCTCGTATGCGCCGCGCAGGACGCGGGCCGGGCCGTCACGGCCCTGCCCGGCGCCTCGGCGTTGCTGGCGGCACTGGCGGTTGCGGGCCTGCCAACCGACCAATTTCTGTTCGCCGGCTTTCTGCCACCAAAACAAGCCGCGCGGCGGGCGCGCATCGCCGAACTCGCGCCGATCCCGTCAACCATCGTGCTGTTCGAGACCGGCCCCCGCCTGGCCGCAGCGCTTGCCGATCTCGCGGCGGGCCTCGGCCCCAGAGACGCGGCCGTTTGCCGCGAGTTGACGAAGCTGCACGAGGAAATCCGCCGAGGCGATCTCGACGCGCTGGCACAGGGCGCCGGAACCGGCGAAGTGCGCGGCGAGATTGTCCTCGTCATCGGTCCGCCTCCGGCATCGCCGCAGCCAAGCGCCGACGACACCGAAGCGCTGCTGCGCGAAGCGCTGGCGCGTAGTTCCCTCAAGGACGCAGTCGCGGAAATTGCCGAAACCACCGGGCTGCCGCGCCGGCAGCTTTACCAACGCGCCCTCGAGCTGACCAAGCAGCCGGGCAAGACCAGCCAAGGACCGAGCCGTGAGGCGCCCCGCTAAATCATCGCAGCGCGCCGCACAGCCGAAACCGCCGCCGCGGCCGGAGCGGATGGCGGCATTCCGGCTTGGCGTTTCGGCGGAAAGCCGCGCTGTGCTCTTTCTCATTGCCAAGGCCTACCGCATTGTGGCGCGGCGCTGGAAAACGCCATTTGGCGAAATCGACATCGTGGCCCGCCGCCGCAACGATCTGGTGTTCTTCGAGGTCAAGGCGCGCGACACGCTCGAGGATGCGGCGGAGGCCGTCACGCAACGCAACAAACAGCGCATCGTCGCTGCTGCCGAGCTCTGGCTCGCGCATCACCCGCAAGACGCCCAACGCGCGATCCGATTCGACGTGATCCTGATGCTGCCGGGCAAGCTGCCGCGCCACATCGTCAACGCGTTCGATGCGACCCGCTGAGCCTCAGGCGGCGCGCAGCTTACGGAAGAACTGATCGACCTGAGTCCGAATCATGCCGGCGGCGGCGGCGAGGTCATTGGCGAGCGTCTTGACCGACGCGGCACTGGCACGGGTATTTTCCGTCGCCGCGCCGACACTCACCACCTCGGTTACGGTGTCGTTGGTGCGGGATGCCGCAACCTCGACACTGCGCGCGATTTCCTGGGTTGCGGCGCCCTGCTCGGTCACCGCGGTGGCGATGGCAGTCGTAATTTCGCCGATCTCGCGGATCGTGCGTTCGATGCCGCCGATTGCCTCGATCGAGCGGTGGGTTACTCCCTGCATGGCTGCGATCTGGGCGCCAATCTCGTCTGTGGCTTTGGCAGTCTGGGACGATAGGCCCTTGACCTCGCCCGCCACCACCGCGAAGCCCCGGCCGGCCTCGCCGGCGCGAGCCGCTTCGATGGTGGCATTGAGCGCGAGCAGATTGGTCTGATCGGCGATGTCGGTGATGAGCTTGATCACCGCGCCGATGCGGCGGCCAGCCTCGTCGAGTTCCCGAACCGCCTCGTTGCTCCGTGCGGCTTCGGCCACCGCCTTGCTGGCAATGATGTTCGATTGCGCAACCTGGCGATCGATTTCGGCAACCGAGGCGGCGAGTTCGCCGGCCGCGGAAGCAATGTCGCGCACATTGGCCGAGGCCTCGCCCGAGGCGCGAGCCGCACCATCGGTCTTGGCCGAAGCGAGATCGGCGACCTCGGTCAATTGCGATGACGCCGCCAACATGTGGTCGAATAGCCGGCCGAGTTCGGACAGGCTCGCCTCGATCTCGGTGCCGAACTGAGCGATGTCGGCGGCAACGCGCTCCTGGCGCCGCGCTCGTGACGTGGCGTCCGACGTCACGGTTTTGTTCAGCTCGACATTGCGCCGCATCGCTTCCTGGAAAACCGAAATCGAGCGCGCCAACGCGCCGATCTCGTCGTGGCGGTTGCCGTAGGGCAGAGCGCGGATCGCGTCGCCGCCGGCCACCGCTTCGGTGATGCGGGTGACATCGGCAAGCGGCCGCGCGATCGAGCGATGGATGATCAGTGCGCCGATTATGGCCAAGACGAGCGCCATGGCGCCGAGCACCGTCATTTCCAGTGCCGCGGTCCGGATGTTGTTTTCAATCTGAGCATAGATGCTCCGCGACCGCTGCGCATAGAGCCGCCCCAGCGTGTCGAGATCGTTGGTCAGCGCGGTGCGGACTGTCCGGTTGGCGCTGTTGTTGCCCCATTCGCTGCCGGCCGCGGGGCTGATTTCGGTGCCACGGCGCACCAGCTCGCGGCGGAATTCCTGGAACTGCTTCACCCGGGCCGCGAACGCGTTAAAAACCGCGGCATCCTCAGGCAGTACCGATTTTTGCCAGCCCGCCATCACGCCGCCGATCTGATTATTGAAGCGCGTGAGGCCGGCGGCGAACGGCTTGGCCGCGGCAATGTCGGGCGACATGTAAATGCCGCGCGATTCCATCACCACCGCATAGACCAGGCTGTTGATGTGCTCGACGTTCTCGGCGCCGACAAAGGTCGATTCGAATTCCTTGGTCAGCGCGACGTGCTGCTGCGCATTGACGATGGCAGCGCCGGCCAGCGCCATGGTCACGGTAGCCAGCAGCGCAAAGATGACATAGAGCTTGCCGGCAATGGAGAGTTTAGCCAATTTCATGCAATTGCCAGCGTCTTTCAGCCCCGACTCGCAATTTGGCGGTAAGATGTTAACCGTGGGTTTACCTTCCCCATCCCCGAGTGGCATGACGTCCGCCAACAAACCAAAAGTTCATCGGATGGCTCACCTATGCGCCTGAACGTCGCCGTCCAAATGGACCCAATCGAACGGATCAACGTCCGCGGCGATTCCACCTTTGCGCTGCTGCTCGAAGCGCAGAAGCGCGCCTATCCGCTGTCCTACTACACGCCCGATCGGCTCGCCTTGCGGGACGGCAAGGTGTCGGCCACGGTGCGTTCGCTTGTCGTGCGCGACGTCGTCGACGATCATTTCACGCTCGGCGAGCCGCACCACCCCGATCTCGAGTCCTTTGACGTTGTGCTGCTGCGTCAGGACCCACCGTTCGATCTTGCCTATATCACCTCGACGCACATGCTTGATCGCATCCACCCCAAGACCCTGGTGGTGAATGATCCAGGCCATGTGCGTAACGCGCCCGAAAAGGTATTCGTCACCGAATTTCCGGACCTGATGCCGCCGACGCTGATTACGCGGGACCTCGATGCCATCAAGGCGTTCCGCGCCGAGCACAACGACATCGTGATGAAGCCACTCTACGGTCACGGCGGCGGCGCGGTGTTCCGTGTCACGCGTGACGACCTTAATTTCGGCTCGCTGTTCGATATGTTCGCGGTCACGTTCCGCGAGCAATGGGTGGTGCAGAAATTTCTGCCCGAAGTAAAAGCGGGCGACAAACGCATCATCCTGGTGGACGGCGAATTCGCCGGGGCGATCAATCGCATACCGGCGGCCGACGATCTGCGCTCCAACATGGTGCGCGGCGGCGCGCCGGCGGCAACCGATTTGACCGAGCGCGAGCGCGAAATCTGCGCGCGGCTCGGGCCCGCTTTGCGCGAACGTGGCCTGTTGTTCGTCGGCATCGACGTGATTGGCGACTTCCTCACCGAGATCAATGTCACCTCGCCGACCGGCATCCGCGCGATCAAGAATTTCGGCGGGCCGGATATCGCGGCGTTGATCTGGGACAAGATCGAAGAAAAGCGGGGCGCGCAGCCTTGACGCGATGAATAGCCGGGCGGCCGTGTCGACTGGCTCTTGTCCCATAGTGTGGCTGTGTACCACTCAGTCCGCGTTAACAGACAATGGCGGCTGATCTTCCGATGGGACGGCAGCCGCCGCGGCGAAGCTCACGACATTTATCTTGACGACCACTGCTATCGGTGAGGATGGCTATGCTGACAACAAAACGGAAACCCGCCACCATCGGCGAGATTCTTGTCGAGGAGTTCATGCAGCCTTTGGTCATCCCGCGGCCTCACCCGCGCGCCGGCACGGCCGCTGGAATTGCGGCGCCAGCCCCCGACGATTTGCGCACCGAGATCACCGCCAGCGCCGCAATGATGCACAGCGCCCCAGCAAAGAAGAACGCGGGCAGATAGGTTGAGTACTCGGTGCGCACCAGCCCGGCGCCGAACGCCGCGCTCGCCGCGCCGATCTGATGGCCGGCAAACACCCAACCGAACACGATACCGGCCTTCTCGCGGCCGAAGCGATCGGCAGCAAGCTTCACCGTCGGCGGCACGGTCGCGATCCAGTCGAGGCCGTAGAACACGGCGAACAGCGACAGCCCGTAGAACGTGAAATCGGTGAACGGCAGATAAAGCAGCGACACCCCGCGCAGCCCGTAATACCAGAACAACAACCAGCGCGGATCGAACCGGTCGGACAGCCAGCCGGAGCCGATGGTGCCGAAGAAATCGAAAAAGCCCATCATGGCGAGCACGCTCGCCGCGGTGACGGCGGGCAGGCCGTAGTCGTGGCACAGCGTGACAAAGTGAGTCTGGATCAGCCCATTGGTGCTGCAACCGCAGACAAAGAACGTGCCGAACAGGACCCAAAAGATCGGAACGCGCGCAGCCTCTTTCAGTACGACGAGCGGCGACAGCAGCAGCGAGACCAGACCCGCGCCGGCGTGGGGCGGCGGCGCGACCGCTGTCTCACCATAGAGCGGCAGGCCGACGTCGCTCGGCCGGTCACGCATGAACAGCAACGCGACGACGCCAGCGACCGCCAGCGCGCAGCAGACAAAAACGAGCGCCATGCGCCAGCCGTAGCCGGTTTCCAGTTTGGCGATCAGCGGCAGAAACAGAAGCTGCCCGGTCGCATTGCTGGCGGCGAAAACCCCCATGACCAGACCGCGGCGCGCGTTAAACCAGCGCGTCGCGACCGTGACGGCGAGCACCATGGCGGTCAGACCGGTGCCGACCCCGACCACGATGCCCCACAACAGAACAAGCTGCCACACGTGCGTCATTGCCAGCGAGGCGATGAAGCCCGCCGAAATAATGATCACCGCAGTCACCATGACGGCGCGCACGCCGTAGCGATTCATGAACGCAGCGGCGAATGGGCCGAACAATCCGAACAGCATGAGCCGGAGAGCCAGCGCCGAGGAGATTTGCGCATCGCTCCAGCCGAACTCCTGCTCAAGCGGCACGATCAGCACGCCCGGCGTGCTCATCGCGGCGGCCGTCAGTACCGTGGTGAGCAGCGTGACGCCGACGATGACCCAGCCGTAATGGATGTTGCGGCGAGCCAATGCTGCGGCCAAAGCGGACGGGGCCATACGATTATCCTATGACGCGTTATATGACGGTCGTCATCATTGCTTGCTTATTGATGTCAGTCGTCATATAAATTGTCAACCACCGCCGTGGTGCAGGGCAGAGGTGCGTCATGAGAGTAAGCCGCGAGAAGGCTGCCGAACATCGCGAGCGCATTATCGAAGCGGCCGGCGCGTTGTTTCGTGAAAAAGGCTTCGGCGGCATCGGCGTCGCCGACATTATGAAAGCCGCCGACCTGACGCACGGCGGCTTCTATGGTCATTTCGCATCCAAGGACGATCTGGTCGCGCAGGCGTGCCAGCGGGTGATGGCGCTGGCGATCGCGAACTGGGAAAAGACTGCCGCTGGCGATTCAGACGATCCTTTCGGTGCGCTGCTCACGCGTTATTTGTCGCCGCGTCATCGCGACGAGCCGGGTCGTGGCTGCGTCTTTGCGGCATTGGGCGCCGATGCGGCGCGCAGCGGCCCGCTCGTGCACGACGCCTTCGCAGACGGTCTCGAACCGTTGATTGCGCTTCTCGCCAAGTCCGCTCCCGGTGCCTCAAAGGCGGCACGGCGGCGCAAGGCGGTAGCCGCAATGTCCGGCCTGGTCGGCGCGCTGCTGTTGGCCCGCGCCATCGGCAAATGCGACCTCTCGGACGAGATCCTCGAGGCGACCCGGCGCGAACTCGTGGACCAGGCCGGACGCTGAGACCGCGATCCGCGCTTAGGCCTCTCTCCTCGCGGCGCGGCACACGATCGGGCATGATCGCGATTAATTGTCGAGAACTCGATGCCCTCTGGCAGGGCAACGCGGGGGGAGAGCGCCATGCTCGCGACCGGCAGCGAACGACTTGAACGCATGCGCGATGGGCGCGTCGTCTATATCGGCGCCGAGCGGGTCGACGACGTCACCCGCCATCCCGCATTCCGCAACGCCGCGCGCACCATTGCGGCGCTCTACGATCTCAAAGCCGATCCGCGCAGGCACGAGCTCTTCACGTTCGAGGAGAATGGCGAGCGCATCGGACTGCAATGGCTGCGCTGCCGCACGCGCGACGATCTGGCGCGCCGCATGCGCGCCATGAAGGCGATTGCGGATGCGACCTACGGGCTGATTGGTCGTTCGCCAGACCATGTTGCGGGGCTGATCACCGGCCTCGCCATGCGGCCGCAATTACTCGACGAACTGCATCCTGGCTTCGGCGACAATCTGATCCGGTTCTACGAGCGCGCGCGCAAGAACGATCTTTATCTGTCGTTTGCGGTGACACCACCATCCGGCATTCGCGACCGTGAAATCTACACCGGCATCGTGCGCGACGACCCGACCTTGCAGGTGGTGGGCGAAGACGATTCCGGCGTCATCGTCTCCGGCATGAAAATGCTGGCGACCGGAGCGATCTTCGGCGACGAAGTCTATATCGGCAACCTCACCGCTATCGACGACAGCCGCAAGGGCGAGAGCATTACCGCGTCGATCGCCAACAACGCACCCGGCGTTTCATTCTGGGCGCGCGAGCCCTACGAGCGCCACGTGCGCGCCGCGGCGGACTATCCGCTGAGCTATCGCTTCGACGAGAACGATGCCGTGCTGGTCTGCGACCGAGTGAAGATTCCGTGGGAGCGCATTTTTCTGCACAATAACGGCGCCTGGTCGCGACGCATCTACATCGAAACGCCGGCCAACGTCTATCAGAACCAGCAGTCCAACATCCGCTTCTGGGCCAAGATGGGGCTTGTCGTCGGGCTGGCGAGCCGGATGTGTCAAGCCAACGGCGTCGACAAGGTGCCGGCGGTGCGCGAAACGCTCGGCAGGCTCGCCGCGCTCGAAGCGACCATTGCGGGCTTGGTCCACGGCCAGATCGAAGCATGCGAGAACTGGCCGGAAGGCTACATCACGCCCAACCGCCGCATGGTCTACGCCACGCTCAATTGGTGTCAGGAGCACCACACCGAGATCATCGATACGTTGCGGACGCTGGCGGGCGCCGCACCGCTGCAGATGCCGGCGAGCCTCGATCTGTTCGCCGATCCCGCGCTCAAGGATCGCTTCGAGCGCTGGTGGGGCACGGCAAGCATGCGGGCCGATGCGCGCTACAAGCTCTACAAACTGGTGTGGGATTTGATCGGCTCGGAATTTGCCGGCCGCCACATGCTGTACGAGAAATTTTATGCCGGAAATTCAATCATCGTACGCAACCAGAGCGACCGCGAAGCGCCATGGGAGAAATTCCACGGCATCGTCGACGGGCTGCTGGCCGATGTGGCATTACCGGGCGCGTCATAGGCTAAAGGGTCTGGCGCCGTGAATGTCGCTTTCGTGTTGATCGCCGCGACCGTGATCGTTTCGGCCGCTGCGCAAATGTGCACCGACCCGCGCGTCAGCCGGCGGTTCGCACAAAGGCGCAAGATGATGATCGTAGTCTACGCGCTCTATGGCGCGCTGGCGCTAGCCGCGCTCGTCGCCTTAGTGCCCCGCGGACAGGTCGCCGCGTTCGGCGCATGCGCCGCCACGTTCGGCTGGATCGGACTTGCCGTGCTCGCCTCGCTGCGCTTTTCACCCGGACCCGAGACGCCGAAGCGAGTCCTGCAGGTGGGCGGCCCGGACATCGCTTGCCTTGTGGGGATTGCGGCTGGATTGGCCCAGGCCATGCTGCTGACCTGACGGCCGGCGTTATGTTCATGGATTGTTCTTGCAACCTTTGCGCGCTTCCGGTAGTGTCAGCGCTTACCGGCAGGGACGGGGGATATGGTCCAGCGTGTATCGACGGTCGCATTTGAGGGCATCGAGGTCCGGCCCGTCGACGTGCAGGTCCAAGTGGCCCCGGGAATGCCAGCCTTCACCATCGTGGGCCTGCCCGACAAGGCCGTCTCGGAGGCGCGTGAGCGCGTCCGCTCGGCGCTGATCGCCTCGGGCCTGGCGCTGCCGGCGCGCCGCATCACCATCAACCTGGCGCCGGCCGACTTGCCGAAAGAAGGCAGCCACTACGATCTGCCGATTGCGCTCGGCCTGATGGCGGCGATCGGGGCCATTCCGCACGACGCGCTGGCGGGATTCACGGTTCTGGGCGAGCTCGGCCTCGACGGCTCGATCTCTCCGGTCGCAGGTGTATTGCCGGCCGCGATCGGGGCGAACGCCCGCGGCGAAGGCCTGATGTGCCCCGCGCAGTGCGGGCCGGAAGCCGCGTGGGCGAGCCCCGACATCGAGATCATCGCCGCGTCCTCGCTCATCCAACTCGCCAATCATTTCAAAGGCACGCAGGTGCTGTCGCGGCCGCAGCCACAGATCCTCGAAGTGAAAGACGCGGCGCTCGACCTTGCCGACATCAAGGGGCAGGAGAGCGCCAAACGGGCGCTCGAAGTGGCCGCCGCCGGCGGGCACAATCTGCTCATGGTTGGCCCACCGGGCGCCGGCAAGTCCATGCTGGCGGCCCGGCTGCCATCCATTCTGCCGCCGCTGATGCCCGCTGAACTGCTCGAAGTCTCGATGGTCGCCTCGATCGCCGGCGAGATCAAAGGCGGCGCACTCACCAATCGCCGTCCGTTCCGCGCGCCGCATCATTCGGCCAGCATGCCGGCCCTGGTCGGCGGCGGGCTGCACGCCCGCCCGGGGGAAATTTCGCTCGCCCACCACGGCGTGCTGTTTCTCGACGAATTGCCGGAATTCCAGCCGCAAGTGCTCGATTCGTTGCGCCAGCCGTTGGAAACCGGCGAAGTCTCTATCGCCCGCGCCAATCATCGCGTGACCTACCCGGCGCGCTTCATGCTGGTGGCGGCGATGAATCCGTGCCGCTGCGGTCGGGCGAACGACCCCGGCTATACCTGCAACCGCAAGCCAAACGCCCGTTGCAGCGCGGACTATCAGGCGCGCATGTCCGGGCCGCTGCTCGACCGTATCGACTTGCACATCGAGGTGCCGGCGGTCACCGCCGCCGATCTGATTCTGCCGCCGCCGACCGAAGGTAGCCGCGAGGTTGCCGAGCGCGTGGCGATGGCGCGGGAGCGGCAGGCGGCACGCTACGCGGCGATCGGACTGCCGCATATCCGCAGCAATGCGGCGGTTACGAGCACGGTGCTGGAGAACGTCGCCAAGCCCGACGGCAGTGGGCTAAAGCTGCTGCGTGAAGCCGCTGACGCCATGCGGCTGTCGGCCCGCGGCTACCACCGTGTGCTCCGGGTAGCTCGTACGCTGGCCGATCTCGACGGTGCCGACAAGGTCGGCCGCATCCACTTGGCGGAAGCCCTGTCCTACCGGGCGTTGGCCGACGAAATTCGCCGCGCGGCCTGAACAGGAACGGGATTGGGCGCGGCGCCACCCCCTTGCAATCATCAACACCACGCCCGAATCTCGTAAGGTCGGCGCCAACGCCGCTTCGACCGCAGGGCCGCAATGCCAGCTCCAGCTCGACCTCTCGGGTTCATACTCGCCTCAACCGATCACGGCGCCATGATCGTAAACCGCTTCGATCAACACGGGGTTGGCGAAAAGGCCTTTGGTGTCGGCTACCAACTTTTGAACAGGGCCTCTTACGATCCGGAGGAAGTCTCACTGCTGCTTAAACTGCTCGATGTGCGCCGCACGCACTACGGCGACGGCGTTATTGCAGTCGATTGCGGCGCCAACCTCGGCATTCACACCGTCGAATGGGCTAAGCACATGACCGGCTGGGGCGCAGTGCTGGCCTTCGAAGCACAGGAGCGCATCTACTATGCGCTCGCCGGCAATCTTGCGCTCAACAATTGCTTCAATGCCCGCGCCATCAACGCCGCAGTGTCCCGGCAGTCGGGCACGATGAGGATACCGCAGCCGAATTACCTCGCGAACGCGAGCTTCGGCAGCATCGAACTGACGAAGCGCGAACACGGCGAATTCGTCGGCCAGGTCATCGACTATTCGGAAGACAAGATGACTGAGGTGAGAATGGTTCACCTCGATGCGTTCAGGTTTCCGCGTCTCGACTTGCTTAAAATCGATGTCGAGGGCATGGAGCTCGAAGTGCTCGCCGGCGCGGCGCAATGCATCGCCGATCGACGGCCCATTCTGCTCGTTGAGGTCCTGAAGACCGACGTGAATGCGGTGCGCGCCTGGCTCGAAAATCTAGGCTATTCGGCCTATCCGATCGGGCTGAATTTCATCGCCATCCACAAGGATGACAAATGCCGGGAAAGTATCACGATCAAAACACCGGCCGCCGCATAGTGCACCATCCGGATAGGTGGTGCACAATGAGAGCGATCACCCGTTTCCGTTGACCCCGTTATGCAAGCCGCGCATTCCGATCGCTGACAGGAATTCCTGACGCGTCTCGGCGTGATCGCGGAACACGCCGAGCATGCGGCTTGTCACCATCGAGACGCCAGTCTTGTGCACGCCGCGTGTGGTCATGCATTGGTGCGTGGCTTCGGTGACCACCGCAACACCGTGCGGCTTGAGCACCGCGTCGAGACAGGACGCGATCTCGGCCGTCATTTTTTCCTGGATTTGCAGCCGGCGGGCAAAAACCTCGACCAGCCGCGCCAGCTTGGAGATGCCGACGACGCGGTTGCGCGGCAGATAGCCGATATGGACGCGGCCGATGATCGGCGCGATGTGATGTTCGCAATGCGACTCGAAACGGATGTCCCGCAACACCACGACTTCGTCGTAGCCGCCGGTCTCCTCGAAGGTACGCTTAAGATATTCGCGTGGATCGTCGTTGTATCCGGCGAACCATTCCTCGTAGGCGCGCACCACGCGTGACGGCGTCGCCAGAAGCCCCTCACGGTCCGGATCGTCGCCCGTCCAGCGGATCAGCGTGCGCACGGCGGCCTCGGCCTCCTCGCGGGACGGCTTCGTCAAAGCCGAGTCTCCGGCCGGGCGCCCTCGCGAGCGCTTGTTATTCACCATTTTGTCCATTCGAATTCTCCGGCCGCACCAAGTATCGCGGGCACAAGTCCTTTGGGGAAATATCCATTCAGCCGCCCGGACGCAATGTTAACAAATCGGCAACCGTCACTCCAATCGCATTCGGCGGATGCAAGGGATGCGCAAGGTTCATGGGCCAATGTGCGTTATTCGTCGATGAGAGCCACTGTGGATATGGCCTGCAATCGCCTCCATGGGTAACGGGCCGAGCGGGAACCGGACCATGCGCTCGCGCGCCACCATGCGGAAGCCCGCCATCGTCAGCCGCCGCTTGTTTTCGCTCATTGTGCGCGCGGCGGCCATCACTTCGATGTCGTTCGGCGTCGCGTTCGGCTTTCTGTCCGGCGCCACCGGCCAAGGCTCCCACTACGACCCAAACAGCTTCGCCATCGGCGTCTCGGCACTGTTCGGCGCCGCGTGCGGCGCCATCGGCATCCTGCTTTCGCGCGTCCGGCAGATGAAACGCGAGCTGAGCGGGCTCGAGGCGCGACTTGATGAAGCAGCCGACCGCAATTGGGAAATCAGCGAGGCGGAAGAGCGCGCCAAGAGCTTTTTCGAGGCGCAGGACGACGTGATCGTGCGGCGCGACCGCAACGGCGCGATCACCTATGTCAACGACGCCTTCTGCAAGCTGGCGGGCCGCGAGCGCTGTGGCCTGCTTGCAACCGTATTCATCCTGCCGGTGCTGGAGCACGGCGAGACGATATTGCTGGCCGACGGTACCCGCACCTATGACCAGAAAATCAGTTCCCCCGACGGCGACCGCTGGATCGCCTGGCGCGAGGTGACGGTTCGCGTCGAAGGCGCAAGCGAGACGCAGAGTGTCGGGCGCGACGTCACCGACCGGGTCACGGCCGAGCACGCGCTCGGCGAAGCGCGCGATCAGGCGGAAGCGGCAAACCGGGCAAAATCGCGCTTCCTCGCCATGGTCTCGCACGAGATTCGAACGCCGCTCAACGGCATTCTCGGGATGACCGATCTGCTCACCGACACGCCGCTGACGCCGGAACAGACCGCGTATCTGAAAGCCGTGAAGACTTCGGGCGGCACGCTGCTGGCATTGATCGACGAAATCCTCGACTTCTCCAAGATCGAAGCCGGACGGCTTGATTTTGCCGCACAGCCGTTCGCACTCGCGGCCCTGGTCGAGGAGACCGTGGAGCTCTTGGGGCCGCGCGCCCAGGCGAAGGGACTGGAAATCTGCGGCTACGTCGACGAACGGCTGCCCGCGCAGGTGACGGGCGACGTGACGCGGCTGCGTCAGGTGTTGTTCAATCTTGCGGGCAATGCAATCAAGTTCACCGAGCATGGCGGCGTTTCGATCGTGGTCGAGCCGGCCGCTCAGCCCGACACGATCGCAATCGCGGTGCGCGATACCGGCATCGGCATCTCGGCCGCGGACCTGTCTCGCGTCTTCCTGGAGTTCGAGCAGGCCGACGGCGGCGCGGCGCGCAAGTTCGGCGGTACCGGTCTCGGTTTGACCATTTCCAAGCGGATCGTCGAAGCCATGGGCGGATCCATCACGGTCCACAGCACTCCCGGCGAAGGCTCGACCTTTGACGTCGCCATTGCGTTGCCGCGCGCCCACGACACCGACGAGCCGCCGCTCGCCGTCCCCGACCTGCGCGGCGAGGATATTCTGATCGTTGCGGCGGCGGCGATCGAAGCCTCGCTGATCGCGCGTCGTCTGCAGCGCTGGGGTGCTCGCACTCGGATCGTCCCCGACGAAAAGGTGGCGGCAGCGCTGTTGCCGGAACAAGCGTGGACGACGGTGCTGGTCGATCACGCGCTCGGCAGTTCCGCAACCACGGCCGTTGCGAAACTGGCCGCAACGGTGCGGCGGCGCATCGTGCTTGTTACGCCAGCCACGCGCTTCGAGCTCGCCGCGCTCAAGGAGGCGGGTTTTTCCGGCTATCTGATCAAGCCGGTGCGCGCGATCTCACTCGCGGCGCGCTTTGCCGGGGCGGACACTTTCGATGCCGAGGCCGACGCCGAACCATCCGGCACGGCTCCGGATGCTGCTCCTGGCAGCGGCCTGTCGATTCTGGTTGCCGAAGACAACGAAATCAACGCGTTGCTCGCGCACGCATTGCTCATCAAGCTCGGCCATCGCCCGATCATGGCAGTGGACGGTGCGGAAGCGATCGAGAAGTGGCTTGCCGCGCGCGCAGCCGGCACGTCTTATGACCGCGTCTTGATGGATCTGCACATGCCGGGCATGGACGGGTTCGAAGCGACCCGCCATATCCGTGCGCTTGAGGCCGAGCACGACGGCGCGCACACGCCGATCATCGCGCTGACCGCCAACGCCTCCAGCGAAGATCGCGACGCGTGCCTCGCCGCCGGGATGGACGGCTTCGTGATCAAACCGCTCGATCGCGAACGGCTGGCCGCGGCGCTGGCGGGTTCAAACAAAGCAGCACTGGCGGCGTGAAGTCCTGTTACGATTTTTAATACCGGCGCTCTGGACTTCGGGATCGTGCTCTACAGCCGCCGCAGCGCCACTTCCTCGACCTGGTGGGTCTCACTCTTCTTCAGGATGAGGTCGGCGCGCGGACGCGTCGGCAAAATATTCTCATGCAGATTGACAAGATTGATTCGATTCCAGATCGACGTCGCGGTAGCGACCGCCTCGGCATCCGATAATTTGGCATAGCGGTGGAAGTAGGACTTGGGATCGGCGAACGCCGTACCCCGCAGCGTCAAGAAACGATTGACGTACCACGACAGCAGCACGGCCTCATCAGCATCAAGATAAATCGAAAAATCAAAAAAATCCGACACGAACGGGATCGCCTTGCCGTCCCTCGGCAGACGGCCGGTTTGCAGCACGTTGAGTCCCTCAACGATGAGGATCTCCGGGCGGTCGATTTCGACCCATTGGTTGGGGATCACATCATAGACCAGATGCGAGTATACGGGCGCGCGAACCGGGCGGCGTCCGGCCTTGATGTCGGACAGAAAGTGCAAGAGGCCGGTCAGATCGTAGCTCTCAGGAAAGCCCTTTTTTTCCATCAGGCCTTCGCGCTCGAGCACCGCATTGGGAAACAGAAAGCCGTCGGTGGTTAGAAGATCCACCTTGGGAACGTTGGGCCAGCGGGCCAGCAACGCCTGCAGCACGCGCGCCGTGGTCGATTTGCCGGCCGCGACCGAGCCGCCGACACCGATGATGTACGGCATCTTGGCATCCTCGGTGCCGAGAAAGCGTTGCTGAGCGCGAAACAGGCCCTGGGTCGCCGCCACATAGAGCGACAACAGACGCGACAGCGGCAGGTAGATTTCCTCGACCTCGGAGATATCGAGCCGGTCGTGCATCGAGCGCAGCCGCGTGATCTCCTCCGGCCGCAGCGTCATCGGCGTATCGGCGCGCCGGCCGGCCCATTCGGCCCGCGCGAACACGCGGTAGGGCGACACCTCCGATCCGGTGCGTTGCTCCATGCCTATGACCCTCAGGTGCCCTTGCGCGACGCTTTCTCGTCGAGGCCGGACTGGCGGGTGCGCGCCCCGAGCTCGGCCTCGACCTCGTCGAGCGAGATGCCGCGCACGTGGAGCACGACCAGAAGGTGATAGAGCACGTCGGCGGCTTCGGCGATGGTCCGTTGGCGATCCTCAGCGATCGCCGCGATCGCCGCTTCGACCGCCTCCTCGCCGAGCTTCTTGGCACAATGCGCCACGCCCCGGTCGATGAGCTTGCGCGTATACGACACGTCGGCGCTGGCCTGAGCGCGGTCGCTCACGCGTTTCTCGAGATCATGGAGTGTAAACGTCGTCATGGCCGTTCCTTTGGGCGTTCCTTATCACATCTCCATTCCGGGCGAGAGGATCAAGGATCAAGCCGCATCGGCAGTCCGGCGCGAGCCATGTATTCCTTGGCCTGGCGCACGGAGTACTCGCCGAAATGGAAGATCGAGGCGGCCAGCACAGCGCTGGCGTGACCGTCGCGGATACCTTCGACCATGTGATCGAGGTTGCCGACCCCGCCTGAAGCGATGACCGGAACGGTCACGCCGTCGGAAATGACCCGCGTTAGCGCAATATCAAAACCCTGCCGCGTGCCGTCGCGGTCCATCGAGGTCAGCAAAATCTCGCCGGCGCCGAGCGCCACCACCTCGCGCGCATAGCCGAGCGCATCGATGCCGGTCGGGTTGCGCCCGCCATGGGTGAAAATCTCCCAGCGGTCGGCCTCGCCGGCTCGCGACACCTTCTTGGCGTCGATCGCCACCACGATGCATTGATCGCCGAATTTCTCCGCCGCTTCCTTGACGAAGCCGCGCCGCGCCACCGCGGCGGTGTTGATCGACACCTTGTCGGCGCCCGAAGTGAGCAGGGCGCGAATATCCTCGATGGTGCGGACACCGCCGCCGACCGTCAGCGGCATGAAACAGGCTTCCGCCGTGCGCCGCACCACGTCGAGCATGATGCCGCGATTTTCGTGGCTCGCCGTAATGTCCAGAAAGGTCAGCTCGTCGGCGCCAGCCTGGTCATAGGCGATCGCCGCCTCGACCGGATCGCCGGCGTCGCGCAGGTTGACGAAGTTGACGCCTTTGACGACGCGGCCGTCCTTGACGTCGAGGCAGGGAATGACGCGGACCTTGAACATGGTTCAAGCCGCTCGCGCCGTGGCAATCAGTTGCAGCGCCGCCGCCGCGTCGAGCCTGCCGTCGTAGAGGGCGCGTCCCGCAATGGCGCCGGCGAGCTTTTGGGCTCGGGGCGCCAACAGCGCGTGAATATCCTCAATCGAAGCAAGACCTCCCGAGGCTATCACCGGAATGGAAACACCATCGGCCAACGTTATCGTCGCCTCCAAATTCAAGCCCTTGAGCATCCCGTCGCGGGCCACGTCGGTATAAATAATCGCGGCGACGCCGGCATCTTCGAAGCGTTTGGCGATGTCGAGCACCGCAAGTTCGGAAGTTTCGGCCCAACCTTCCACGGCGACCCTGCCGTTGCGAGCATCGAGCCCGACCGCAACACGGCCCGGATAGGCGCGGGCAGCCTCTTTGACCAGCGAGGGGTCGCGTACAGCCGCCGTGCCGATGATCACCCGCGCCACGCCTTTACCGAGCCAATTTTCGATCGTCGCACGATCACGGATGCCGCCGCCGAGCTGCGCCGGCATCTTCACCGCGGCAAGAATGCGCTCGACAGCGGCAGCGTTTATCGGCTTGCCCGCAAAGGCGCCATCGAGATCGACAAGATGCAGATACTCGAAACCTTGTTGTTCGAACGCCTTCGCCTGCGCGGCAGGGTCGCGGTTGAACACGGTCGCGCGGGCCATATCGCCCTGTTGCAGGCGCACGGCCTCGCCGTTCTTCAGGTCGATGGCGGGAAACAGGATCACCGACTACCTCGCACAAATACCAATAACTTACCCAAGTGACTTAAGCGTCGCCGCTTGCTAGCATTATCCAGACCGACTTGCATTTCGAGCGTCGCGAATTCTTGCGGGCGGGCATTGGCCGCGACCGCTCGACAACCGCCGGCAAATTACGACCGGCGCCAACAAAATGGCAATGAAAGCGTTGGCAACGGAGTAGGGCAATGCAGCCGTCCAGCGTGCCGGAATCGACCTTGGTCGATGACGGTGGAATGATTGTTCGCGTCAGAGACATCGAGCTCCGTCTCTGGGAAGGTTTGCAGGCCGCACCGGCCGGCGACCCGCACCGCATTTATCTCTATAAGGATCGCCGATTCCTGACCGCGCTGGCGGCGGTCATCGATCGCATTTCGCCGGCCCGAATGGTCGAAATAGGCGTCCTCACCGGCGGAAGCACGATCTATTGGACAGAGCGCTATCAAGTGCAGCGCATGGCCGCATTCGAAATCTCGCCGCGAGCTACCCTCCTCAGCCAATACATCGAGCGCCATGGCCTCACCGACAGGATGCGTGTTCATTTCGGCACCCGTCAGGACGATGTTCCGGCACTCGTAAGCGCGATCGCACAGGATTTTGCCGGCGAACAGATCGACGTCATTCTCGACGATGCCTCGCATCAATACAACGAGACGCGCACGACGCTGGAAACTCTGTTGCCCTACGTCCGCAACGGCGGAATCTACGTCATCGAAGACTGGGCTTGGGGACACCATAAGAACTGGCCGCCGCAGATGTGGGTCAATCAACCACTGATGTCGCCGCTGCTCAGCGAACTCATGCTGGTCTGCGGCAGAGGCCGCGGCGTGATAGATCGGATCGACATCGATCCCAACTTTGCGGTCATTTGGCGCGGGCCGACGCCGCTGCCGACTGACGGCACTTTCCGGCTTACCGACCATTATGTGTCGCGCGATTTTCAGGTGGCGCTGCCGCCGTCCCGGCGGCACCCTTCGACAATCCCCGCGCGCTAAGGCTTCCATTTCAAAAAATTTGCGATCAGCGCGAGACCGAACCGCTGGCTCTTCTCGGGATGAAATTGCGTCCCGAAAATATTGTCACGCGCGACGACCGCCGTAACCGGACCGCCGTATTCCGCCTCGGCCACCAGGTCGGCGCGGTTCGACGGCTTGAGCTGATAGGAATGCACAAAATAGGCGTGCCGGCCTTCCGGACCCAACGGCAAACCTTCCAGTAACGGATGCGGCTGCACCACGTTGAGCGTGTTCCAGCCCATGTGTGGAATCTTCAGGGAAGCGTCGTTTGGTGCGATGCGATCGACTTCACCGGCGATCCAGCCGAGGCCCTCCGTGACCTCGTATTCGCGGCCGCGCTCGGCGAGGAGTTGCATACCCACGCAGATGCCGAAGAACGGCCGGCCCTTGCGGCGTACCACTTCGTCGAGTGCCGCCACCATCCCGTCGACAGCGTCCAGCCCGCGGCGGCAGTCCGCAAACGCGCCGACGCCGGGCAACACAACGCGATCGGCGCTTGCGACCACATCCGGGTTATCGGTCACGACGATGGCTTGACGATCCAGGTCCTGTGCCGCGCGCTCGAATGCCTTGGCGGCCGAATGCAGATTGCCGGATCCGTAATCGACGATAGCAACAGTCACCTGTGTGCTCCGGGCTGAGGAAACAGACCGATCACGTACGGGGTGTGCGAGCCATGCGCGCTTGAACCGGCCGCCGGGACCGGAGGCGGCGCAGCCGGCGGCATTCCGGCCGCACCGCCGAGCCGCGCTTCGTCCGGCCAGGTCCCAAAGAAACGCCGCTCGGCATCTTCGCGATCGGCACCGCTGACGACGCCGACATTGCGAAATCTCCGGCGTCGTAGACTGAAGCGGCGAAGCGTGCTCGCTTCGAGGCCGATCAGAAGCGCGATGAACAACCCGACCACGGACATCGCGGTCCGCGATGCGCCGATCACCGCGAGCGCTGTATCAACCGCCCCCAACACCACGACATAGCCGAGCAGAACCAGCCACATCCGGTGCCACAGCATCCAGATCGGAGCGACCAGGAACGCCCAGAAAGAAAAGCCATCCCGGACGAACACGATGCGCTCGGCATCCGGCAACGGATCGGCATGATGGGCCGGGGGCTGGTGAACGGTGTAAACGGCCATGTCGGTCTTTCAGTCGGTCATTCGGCTATTTGAGGCGCTTTCCTACTGAGCCTCGACGCCCATCAGACGGCGTCCAGCCAACCTTTGACTTGCAATATAGGCGTCAAACCACCCGTCTGCCCATCGCTTGGAGCGGCGACGATGGTGGCGGACCAGCTTTATAGATTTGGTCGCATTTTCTTCGGAAAACCGGCCGCCACTTTTCCGGAAAATGCTCTAGCCTCCCAACGTACCCTTGGTTGATGGCACCTCGTTCGCGGCCCGCGGATCGATGGCGATCGCCGTCCGCAGTACCCGCGCCAACCCCTTAAAGCAGGATTCGGCAACGTGATGGTCGTTGCTGCCATAAAGCGTCGTCACGTGCAGCGTCACGGCGGCATTCACCGCAAACGCCTGGAACCACTCCTGCACCAGCGCGGTATCGAACGTGCCGATCTTGGCGCGCACGAACTCGACCTTGAAAACGAGGAATGGCCGGCCTGAAATATCGATCGCCACACGCGTCAGCGTTTCGTCCATGGGCAGGTGGACGTCCGCGTAACGCGTGATTCCCTTCATGTCGCCAAGCGCCTGCTTGAGCGCCTGGCCGAGCGCGATCCCCACGTCCTCGGTGGTGTGGTGGTGATCGACGTGCAGGTCACCCTTGGCCTTGACGCTGAGATCGATCCGCGAATGCCGCGCCAAAAGATCGAGCATGTGGTCGAGAAAACCAATGCCGGTCGAAATCGACGACGTACCGGTGCCATCGAGATCGACCGCGACCTCAACGTTGGTTTCCTTCGTGGCGCGCTTGACGACGGCCTTGCGCATATCGTGCTCCAGAGCTCAAAGCTGCGCGCCTTTTATCAGGGGATTGCCCGTCGCGCCATTGCGCGGCGCTGTAGCGCTTAACGCGCCGTGCATTTGCATTGCCAATGCCCTGACCCTAAATGATGGCTTTGATCAGGGCCCTCCGGCGCATGGATTCTGCCTATTTGAACCCGACAAGCTCGATCTGGCACGGCACCACCATCCTGACCGTCCGCAAGGCCGGTCTAGTGGCGGTCGGCGGCGATGGCCAGGTTTCGATCGGCCAAACGATCGTCAAAGCGAACGCCAAGAAGGTGCGCCGCCTCGGCAAGGGTGACGTGATCGGCGGCTTTGCGGGCGCCACAGCCGATGCGTTCACGTTGTTCGAGCGGCTTGAGGCGAAGCTTGAGCAGTATCCCGGCCAACTCACCCGCGCCGCGGTGGAACTGGCCAAAGACTGGCGCACCGACCGCTACTTGCGCCGGCTCGAAGCGATGATGATCGTGGCCGACAAGGACGTTTCGCTCGTACTCACCGGCACCGGTGACGTGCTGGAGCCGGAAGCCGGCACCGCAGGCATCGGCTCCGGCGGCAATTACGCGCTGGCCGCGGCGCGAGCGCTCCTCGACGGTCCGCTCGATGCAGAAGCGATCGTGCGCCGCTCACTCGATATCGCGGCCGACATCTGCGTGTACACCAATCGCAACGTCACGATCGAAACATTGCAGAGCGCCTGAGTATGGCGTCGCGTGCTTATGCTTTCAAAGCGATGACAGCAGACGATCTGCCGACGCTCCGCGGTTGGCTGGCTCGGCCCCACGTTGCCAGCTGGTGGGGCGATCCGGGCGAGCAGTTCGCACTCATCAGTGGCGATCTCGGTCATCCGGCGATGAACCAATTCATCGTCACGGTGGACGGCCGCGCCTTCGCCTATCTGCAATGCTACGATCCGGTAGCATGGCCGGAAGGCGGCCTTGGCTTACAGCCGGCCGGCACGCGCGGAATCGATCAATTCATTGGCGACCCGGCCATGATCGAGCAAGGCCATGGCTCCGCCTTTATCCGCGTGTTCGTAGACGATCTCCTCAACAACGGCGTACCGCGCGCCGTGACAGACCCCGATCCCGATAATGCCCGCGCCATTCGGGCGTATGAAAAGGCCGGCTTTCAGAAACAGCGCCTGGTCGATACCTGCGATGGGCCGGCAGTCCTGATGGTGCGTGACGCATGAGCGAGTTCTCTCCCCGCGAGATCGTTTCGGAACTTGATCGATTCATCGTCGGTCAGGGCGACGCCAAGCGCGCAGTGGCGATCGCGCTGCGCAATCGCTGGCGCCGCCTGCAGCTCGATGAGCGGCTGCGCGACGAAGTATTGCCGAAGAACATTCTCATGATCGGACCGACCGGCGTCGGCAAGACCGAGATTTCGCGGCGTCTCGCCAAGCTCGCGGGCGCACCGTTCCTCAAGATCGAAGCGACGAAATTCACCGAAGTTGGCTATGTGGGCCGCGACGTCGAGCAGATTGTCCGCGACCTCGTCGAGATCGCGATTGCACAAACCCGGGAGCGCAAACGCAAGGACGTTCAGGCCAAGGCCGAGCAGGCGGCCGAAGCGCGCGTGCTCGATGCACTGGTCGGCCCCGGAGCCAGTCCGGCGACCAAGGAAGCGTTCCGCAAGAAACTGCGCGCCGGCGAACTCAACGACAAGGAGATCGAGATCGAAGTGCAAGCAGGCGGCGGGGGCATGCCGCTGATTGATATTCCCGGAATGCCGGGCGCGCAGATGGGCGCGATCTCGATCGGCGACATTTTCGGCAAGCTCGGCGGTGGCCGCACCAAAACACGCCGGGTCACCGTGCATGAGTCCTACGACATCCTCGTCAATGAAGAATCCGACAAGCTTTTGGATACCGATCAGCTGACGCAGGAAGCTATCAAGGCCGTGGAGCAGAACGGCATCGTCTTTCTCGACGAGCTCGACAAGATTTGCGCGCGCGACGGGCGTATCGGCGCCGACGTATCGCGCGAAGGCGTGCAGCGCGACCTGCTGCCGCTGATCGAAGGCACTACTGTTTCCACCAAGCACGGCTCGGTCAAGACCGATCACATCCTGTTCATCGCGTCGGGCGCATTCCACATTTCCAAGCCGTCGGATCTGCTGCCGGAACTGCAGGGCCGCCTGCCGATCCGTGTCGAGCTCAAACCGCTCACCCGTGACGATTTCCGCCGCATCCTGACCGAGCCGGAAGCCTCGCTGATCAAGCAATATATCGCACTCATGGCGACCGAAGGCGTCACGCTCGAGTTCTCGGAAGACGCCATCGACGCGGTCGCCGATGTCGCGGTGGCGGTCAATTCGAGTGTGGAAAATATCGGCGCGCGGCGGCTGCAGACGGTAATGGAACGCGTGCTCGACGAGATCTCGTTCTCCGCTTCGGATCGCCACGGCGAGACGGTGAAGATCGATGCGGCCTATGTGAACAAGCACATCGGCGATCTCGCCAAGAACGCCGATCTGAGCCGCTTTATCCTATAGGTTTTGCGCCGCACCGCGCCCGCGAAACCCGGTCAGCATGACGCACCCCCGCGCGTAGCCGCGGCGGCAGTTTGCGGCTAAGCTTTGGGCGTTTCAGACCGGGGGTTAGCCATGCTGACGCGTCGCGGCTTACTTGCGTTATCCGCCACATCGGCGTTCGCGCCGGCCGTTCTGCCACGCTCGGCTCGGGCCGAGGCGGGGACCAAGTGGCCGGACCGCACCGTACACATGATCGTGCCGATCGCCGCCGGCGGACCGACCGATTCCAACGCGCGCATCGTCGCCGAGCAATTGACGAAATTCTGGGGTCAACAGGTCGTCATCGACAACAAGGGCGGCGCCGGTACCAACATCGGCAACGAGTTCGTCGCGCACTCCGATCCCGACGGCTACACGATCCTCTATGGAACGTCGTCGCTGTCCTCGAACGGCGCGCTCTATCGCGCGCTGAGCTACAGTCCGACGAAGGATCTGGCGCCGGTCTCGATGGTCTCCAAATTCCCGTTCTTCATGTTCGTGCCCAACTCCTCGCCGGCGAAAACCGTCAAGGAATTCGTCGACTACGCCAAATCAAAGCCCGGCAAACTCATCATGGGATCGCCCGGCACCGGCAGCGGTCCGCATCTCGCCGAAGTGCTGTTCATGAACATGGCGCACATTGAGATGACACACGCGCCATACCGCGGCGCAGCGCCGGCCTTCATCGATCTGATTCCGGGACGGATCGACTGCTATTTCGGCAGCGGCGAATTGCTCACCCATTCGCGTTCTGGCCAGGTCCGCGTGCTTGGATCGACCGGGACAAAGCGCTCGCCCTCCGCGCCGGACGTGCCGACCATCACCGAGGCCGGCGTTCCGGGCTACGAAGTCGAGTCGTGGCAGGCGATCTTCGCGCCCGCCAAGACGCCGCCCGCCATCATCGAGAAGATGCACGCCGGCGTGGTCAAGGCCCTTGCTGAGCCATCGCTTATCAAAAAGCTTTCGCTGGGCGCCTACTCGGCCGAGGCCAGCACTCCCGAACAGCTGAAAGCATTCTTGGCCACCGACACTGCAAAGTGGAGCGGCATCATCAAGTCGGCGGGACTGAAGATCAACTAACTCTCTTCGCTGGCTCGCGGGCAAGCTCGCGAATGATGGCGAGCCACTTCTCCACCTGCGCGAACGCATCCTGGTTGTCGGGACCGCTTTTCCGCGGTTCCGCTTTCGGTGGCACGGTGGCCGTATCGGACATGATCGCCCCTCCCTCCCCTGTGGTGGAACTTTGTCGCAGATGAAGCGGACGATTGCTCGCACATCTTACGAGCTCGTGTGCGTTAACCTTAATGGTTCAAGGCTATCTGGATCGCCGAACGCGCACGTAAAGCGCACCCTGCCCACCGTGCCCGATGTGCGCGTCCTCGAAGCCAACGACGAACGCGCGAAATTCGGGCAGGGAAAGCCACATCGGCACCTGGCGCTTGAGGACGCCTCGCCCTGTCTCGCCTTCCCGCGCGCTTGCGCCCGCGCCTTTGCCGGTAACGACCAGGACCGTTCTCGCGCCATCGGCCTGTGAGTGCTCCAGAAAGACAAGCAGAGCCGTGTGCGCCTGGGCCTGCGTCATGCCGTGCAAATCGATTCGCGCGTCGATTGGCTCGCGGCCCCGCGCGACGCGCTGTTTGAGCCGCCGTCCCAACGGCGCAAGCGGCGGCGAATTCGCCGGCTGCGGTCGAGGTCTGATATCGGGTACCTTCACTGGCTTGGGTGCAGAGCTGTTCTCGCTCGCGGCCGGCTTGGCGGCGTTCTTTGCGCGGTGCAGCGGCTTGATCGAGCGGACGAAACCGCTCCACAGCGCCTGCTCCTCGTCGCTCAATGGCCGGCGGCGGGTCATCGTGAGACCTTATCGACTGCGCCGCCCCACCGGCTTGGCGGCAGGCACAGGCGCTGGGGTCTCGATGATATCCGGCTTCTCTTCCTCCTCCGGCGGCGGGTCGGCGGCGGCCGGCGAGGCTTCGCTAGCTGTTAGACTCCCGCCGGCGAAACCAGCCGCCGTCGCCGGCTCAAGCGGCAGCGGCGTGTTGCGGCCGGCCTGAACCGGGTCCAGCGCCCGCGGCAGCAGCATGTAGAAGCGGCCTGAATTCTTGATACGGCCCGCCATGCGCGCCGCCTCGTTTCCCGCGCCGAAATAGATGTCGGCGCGCGCCGGCCCGACGATAGCCGATCCCGTATCCTGCGCGACAACCAGGCGAGCAAAGTCCGTTGTCGCCTTGTCGTTGGTCATCGGCAGATTCGCATTGATGAAGAACGGCGTCCCGTAGGTGTGCAGCGCCCGATCGACGGCGATGGAACGCCCAGGCACGAGCGGCACTCCCTCGGCCCCGACGGCTTCCTCCTCGTTCGAAAGGCCGGTGACGCGGAAGAAAACGTAGGATTTGTTCTGGCGCAGAACGTCCTTGGCCTCGGCGGTGTGGGTTTCCATCCAACGACGGATGCTCTGCATGGAGACCTGGTCCCTGGTCAGATAGCCGCGATCGATGAGCACGCGGCCGACCGGCACATAGGGCCAGCCGTTATGGGAATCGTAGTTCACCCGCAGGATCGAGCCGTCCTCAAGCCTGATACGGGCCGAGCCTTGAATCTGGGCGTACTGGACGTCGAGTTGGCTGCGCAGATAACAAATCTCCAGGTGCCAGCCGTCGAGCGCCCCATCCTCGATCTCACCGCGCGTGTAATAGGGCACGATCTTGCGGCGCCCGAAGCGGCGGCCGACCTTGACGCCCTTCGAGGGAAACGCGTCGCCGAGCTTACGCCAGCCGGAAGCCACGAGGTTCGGGGGCCGGCGGTAGAGCGGTGCATGGAATTCACCCGTCGGCACGCGCGAGCCGTCAATGATGGGCTCGTAATAGCCGGTAAGGAATCCGTCGGTTTCGTTGAGTTTCGAGATCTGCAGCGGCCGGAAATTCTGTTCGAAGAATCTTCGCGCCCCCGTATCGTCGAGCGGAATGGCCGCCTGGGCGCGTTCGCACACATCGCGCAACGCAACGGTGATTTCCGTCATCCCGCTCGGAGATGGGTGCTTGCCGGTGAGTGCCGTGCAGCTGTCGAGAAAGGTGGCAAACGCCGCCGCGTGATCGTCGTCGGTCCAGCCATTGAGGTCGGACCATTCGACAGGCTCGTATTGGGCGCCCGGAAATACCAGCGGTGCAGGGGTCTGGCCGAAAGCAACGCCGCCGCCTGCGACAAATCCCAGCATGAAGGCGCCGAGGATCCAACAACGCGGCGCCATCGGCATCAGTGCCCGCTTTCGGTCGCGATCACTTTCCAGTTGGGGTCGCGCGACGAGACATCGCGCGCAAAGGTCCAAATGTCGGTCACATCGGTGACCTTCTCGGCGTTGCCGTCGATCACGGCGCCGGAGCGGTCGCGCGTCACCGACACCAGCTTGGAGACAAACCGCACGGTAATCTGAGCCATCCGATTGCGGAATTCAGCAGCCGTAATCGCCGAGGAATCGATGGAAATGAATTTGGTCTCAAGCGTCTCACCGCGCGACTCGCGCTCGCCGATGTGGCCATCGAAGCCGTCATAGACCTCGCGCGACAACAGGCCGCGCAGCTGCCGCCGATCGCCGGCCGCAAATGCGGTGACAACCATTTCGTAAGCGGCCCGCGCGCCGGTAACGAAGTGTTTGGCATCAAACCCGGAATCGGCGGCCGCGATGGCATCGAGGCCGGCCGCCACCGCCGATCCGCTCTCGGCGATGTCCTTCCAGCGTTCTCCCGGGACTGGCGGAACCTCGGGCGGCCGCGGCGGCGCCTCGACGGTACGTGCCGGCAGCGCGACCACCTTGTCGGTGGCGGGACTGCGTACCGCATCGCGGGCCGAATAGGGATCGTAGGGCGGACGCTCCCGCCCAGTGCGACGTCCCAGCACGCTGCGCAGCCGCAGGAAAATGAACACCGCGAGCGCCAAAAAGATGATGGTGTAGATGTTATCCTCGAACACGTCTCATAATCTTTCGGCTTTGCACGGAAAGCTGCACAGCTCCCCAAAGGCGGTTCGGACAGCGAGAACCGGAACGGGGAGCCCGGCTCCCCAAGCAATGTAAGTATGCCGGGGAAACCCTCCAATGCCCGATGGTGTGATCATGACCGTCAGCCCGACTCTAAACGATTGATCGCGTCAATCCAATATTGGACAGCATTCTTGCTGATTATGGTCGAATTCGCGCGATCCGCGGGGCTTTTGCGAAACATCCCGTGTAATTGCGATATTTTGGACGCGCTTGCGCCCTTCGAGTGCCGGGCCAACCCTGAGTGCCACCCAGCGGCCCGGATTGGCTCCATTGTTCGCTGCTTTGTGCTGTGTTAGCGAAGCCGCGATACCCGCAGGTCGCGGGCCGGAGACACGCATGTCTATGACGAATGGCGGGCCCCAACCCCAGGCGGCAATGCCGCAGGTTTTTGTGCTCGCCCAGTACGTGAAGGATTTTTCCTTCGAAAATCCGAATGCCCCGCGCTCGCTCGCCCCAAGCACCCAGCAGCCCACCGTCAACGTCCAGGTCAATGTCGACGCCGCCCCAATGAGCGAAACCGACTTTGAGGTAACGTTGCGGCTGGAGGGAAAATCGGAATCGCAAGGCTTGCTGCTCTACGGCTTCGAGCTGGTATTTTCCGGCGTGTTCCGCGTTATGAACGTGCCTGCCGACACATTGCAGCCGTTCGTGATGATCGAATGTCCGAGGCTGTTGTTTCCGTTTGCGCGGGAGATCATCGCCAGTACGGTGCGCAACGGCGGGTTCCAGCTGCTGCTTAATCCGATCGATTTTGTCGGACTTTATCGGCAGCGCGTCGCGGCTGAGCAGAACGCGCCGCCGTCCGAACCGGTCAATCCAAGCTGATATAGTCGCGCCAGATCGCGGCTTCGCCAAGGCTGGCGATGAATTGACGGTGCGCCTCCTGATCCGCGGCCGATATGCGCGGTACAAGCGGCGCCGGGCGCTCGCGAATAACGATCGGCGCGCCTGGTACAAGGATCGGCGCAGCCGTTTGCGATAAGACAAGTTGGGCCTGCCGGGCGCCGATCAGTTCGACATAAATCTCCGCCAGCAATTCGGCATCGAGCAGCGCGCCGTGCTTGGCCCGCCGGGAATGGTCGATGGCGTAGCGGACACACAGATCGTCGAGCCGGTTCGATGCACCGGCATGCTTGCGGCGCGCAAGAAGCAGCGTATCGACCAGCCGCTCGCGCCCGATCAGCGGACGGCCGGCGCGCTCAAGCTCGGCGTTGAGGAAGCCGATATCGAAGCCGGCGTTGTGGATGACGAGCGGAGCATCGCCGAGGAACCCGATGAACTCATCGGCAACAGCTGCAAATCGCGGCTTGTCCTTGAGGAATTCGTCGCTCAATCCATGGATCGCGAACGCCTCCGCCGGCATGTTGCGCTCGGGATTGAGATAAACATGGAATGTCTGACCAGACGGGATACGGTTGACCAGCTCGATACAGCCGATCTCCACCAGGCGATCGCCGTTAAGCGGATCGAGACCGGTAGTTTCCGTATCGAGGACGATTTCGCGCACTTGTGGTTCCGTAGCCGCCGGTTGCGTTGGGCTGCCGTGGAACGGGAAGGAACTCCGCGAATCAGCCTTTCGTCATTTTACCGACTGCACGCAAAATGTCGCGCACCTGCGCGCGGGCGTGCTCAAAATCCTTGGAACTGTCCACGATGAAATCCGCCCGCCGGCGCTTTTCCGCATCCGGCAATTGCTTGGCGAGGATTGCGGTCAATTTTTCATCGGTCATGCCGGGCCGCTCCAACACCCGTTGGCGCTGAACCTCTGCCGGCGCCGAGACCACGACGATGGCGTTACAGCGCCGGTGCGTGTCGGTTTCGAACAGGAGTGGCACGTCGAGAACGACGATCGGCGCACCTTTGGCCTTCGCCTCCGCAATGAACGCGTCAGTCGAGTCGCTGACGAGCGGGTGCACAATCGCCTCAAGACGAGCGAGCGCTGCCGGGTCGTTGAGCACCATGGCGGAAAGCTTGCCGCGATCCACCTTGCCGCCCGACGTTGAACCGGGAAAGGCCTGCTCGATGGCAGGCACAGCTTCGCCTTCATACAGCGCGTGGACGACCGCATCGGAATCGTGCACAGGCACGCCGGCTTCGGCAAAATACCGCGCAGCCGTCGTCTTACCCATGCCCAGCGAACCGGTGAGGCAGAGTACGAATGGCCGAGCGCCGTCCTTGTCCTCGCTCATGACAGCAAACATCCGTAACGCCGCAGAAAATCCAACGCCGCAAGCAGTGGCAGGCCCAACACGGTGAAATAATCGCCGTCGACCGAGTCAAAAAGTTGAACCCCAAGCCCTTCAAGCTGGTAGGCGCCAACGCTCTCGGTGGCGGCGGCGCCGGCAGCATCGAGATAGCGTTCGAGAAACTCATCCGAGAAGGTCCGCATCGTCAACCGCGCGGTACTGACGTGTTCGTACAGCACCGTTGCATCCTGCACGAAGGCAATGGCTGAATGCAGTTCGTGGGTCCGTCCTGCAAGTTCCCGCAGTTGAGCGCGAGCGGCACCGCGATCGGCCGGCTTGGTGAACCGCTTGGCGTCGAGCGCCAGAACCTGGTCGGCGCCGAGCACGAGGCGTCCGGGACGTGACCGCGCCACCGCCGACGCTTTGGCGCGCGCCAACAGCGCCGCCACGGCGGCAGGCGACTTTGACGGAGCCTCGCCTTCCACCGCGCGCTCATCGACATCCGAGGGCGCAATCTCGACCGCAACTCCGGCGGCGGCAAGCAAAGTACGCCGTATGTTGCTCTTTGAAGCGAGCACAAGCGGATCAGCCGCGCGCCAGAACTCCATCGGTCACGACGCCTTGCGCCGGCGCCGCTCGCCGAGATGCGCCAGCACCGCTGCCGCGGTTTCTTCGATCGAACGCCGGGTCACATCGATCAGCGGCCAATTATGTTTTGCGCACAGCCGCCGCGACGCCGCGATCTCTTCCGCGACCGCGGTTCGGTCGATGTACCGGTCATCGTCACGATGCGCCTTGAGGCCGAGCAGCCGATTCTGCCGGATCTGCACAAGCCGCTCGGGCGTGGCGAACAAGCCAACTATGAGCGGACGCTCGATGCGCTCGAGTTCGGACGGCAGCGGCACACCCGGAACCAACGGAACATTTGCGGTCTTAACGCCACGATTGGCCAGATAGATCGACGTCGGCGTCTTCGAGGTGCGCGACACACCGACCAGGACCACATCGGCTTCTTCCAGATCGTCGGTTTGTTGACCGTCGTCGTGCAACATCGTGTAATTGAGAGCATCGATACGGCGAAAGTACTCTGCGTTGAGGGTGTGCTGCGCGCCGACCTTATGGGTCGATTCCGCCCCGAGATAAGCCTGGAACAGGTGCAGCACCGGACCAAGAATCGACAGGCACGGCAGACCGAGTTCGCGGCACTTCCCTTCCAGCCGTTCGACCAGGCCCTCCTCAAGCAGCGTGTAGAGCACAATTCCCGGCGCTTCCTCGATCTCGGCCAGCACCCGGTCGAGCTGTTTTTGAGTGCGTACCAGCGGGTGCATATGCTCCACCGGCATGACCCTGGCGTATTGGGCAGCGGCCGCCCGCGCGACCGTGATCAGTGTTTCACCGGTCGCGTCGGAGATCAGGTGCAGATGGAAGTAACCCGCAGCGTGCGCCATGAGCGATCTTTAGGATCGGATGATAAGCTGTCGATAAGTAGGGAGAAGGCCACGGCTTGGGCGGTTAGGCAAGCACCTCGGCCCTCAAGGCCGAAATTTCATCCACACGGGTGCTGCGCGGGACTGCTATGGACCGATCGCACTGAAACAGTGTGAACTGTGAATCGTACGTTGCCGCAACGCAGAAAACATCGACAATCAGCGGCTGGAAGGCTGCACACTCAGCACTCCGACCGCCTGTGATTTACGGGAATATGTGGAGAAGGTAGGAATGGAATGTGAAGACAGACTTATGAGTCTAATCAACGCTCATAACACTACAACAGACTCTCTTTAGATCTAATTTAGATTAAGATACCGGTGTGTCGGATAAACCTGCGGATAAGCCGCTATTGCGGGTGCTTGGTGGCGAAAGCCTTTCCGTTCCGCCAATTTGGCTGATGCGGCAGGCAGGCCGGTACCTGCCGGAATATCGGAAAATTCGCGAAAGGGCCGAAAGTTTCCTGAGCCTGTGTTTTAATCCGCAGTTGGCCGCAGAAGTAACGTTGCAGCCGATACGGCGCTTTGGATTCGATGCGGCAATCATATTCTCCGACATCCTGGTGGTGCCGCACGCCCTCGGCCAGCGCGTCAGCTTCGAAGTCGGAGAAGGGCCGCGGCTTGATGCTTTATCGGAACCGGATGCACTGGGTCGGCTGCGGCCAACGATCGATCATGCTGTGCTCGCGCCGGCCTACGAAACGATCGCGCGGGTAAAATCGGAACTGCCGCCGGCAGTCGCGTTGCTCGGCTTTTGTGGCGCGCCGTGGACTTTGGCGACATACATGATTGCCGGTCGCGGCACTGCGGACCAGCTTCCTGCGCGGATGTTTGCCTACCACTACCCTCAAGCTTTTGCGGAGCTCATCGATCGGCTCATCGACGCATCGTCGGATTACCTCATTCGCCAGTTCGAGGCTGGCGCTGATGCGGTGCAGATCTTCGATACCTGGGCTGGAATCCTGCCCGACGACGAATTCGGCAAGTGGTGTATCGACCCGATAGGGCGAATCGTGGCCAAGGTACGCAGCCGGATTCCAGCGGCGAGGATCATTGGTTTTCCCCGGGGTGCGGGAACAAGACTCGGACGATATCTTGCGGGCGTGCCGGTCGATGCGATCGGGCTCGATTGGATGGTGGAGCGGTCGTATGCGCGCGACTATGTGCAGAAGCGGCGCGCCATACAGGGCAATCTCGATCCGCTGGCGCTCCTTGCCGGAGGTGACACACTGGATCGGGCCGTGGATGCGATCCTCGAGGTGTTCGGCGAAGGGGCGTTCATTTTCAACCTTGGTCACGGCGTGGTGCCTGACACGCCGGTCGCACACGTCGAACAACTGGTTGCCCGTGTTCGCCGTATGCGGGGGGTGCGCTGAAGCGTCGTGTGATTGAAGGACGGCTGCCGGATGGCTGCGATTTACCCTTGGCTTAAAGCCTTCCACGTCATCGCCGTCATCGCCTGGATGGCGGGGATGCTCTATCTGCCACGGCTTTTCGTCTACCATTGTGCGGCACAAAAGGGTTCGATTCAGTCGGAAACCTTCAAGGTGATGGAGCGCCGGCTGCTCCGCGCGATCATCAACCCGGCGATGATTGTAACCTGGGTGCTCGGCTTGACGCTGGCCTGGGATGGCCCTGATTCTCGGTATGGCTGGTTCGCCTTCGGGTGGCTGCAGGCTAAATTTGCCCTGGTCCTCTTGCTGTCGGCGGTCCACGGTTTATTTGGCCGTTGGGTTAAGGCTTTTGCCGCCGATTCAAACCTCCATTCGCAGAGATTTTATAGGATAATCAATGAGGTACCTACGATCCTGATGATCTTTATCGTCATCCTTGCGGTCGTGAAACCGTTCTGAGCGCCGCGCGTTGCCAGTGCAAAATCAGTCTCGGCTCTTGCTTGTAGGGCGGTCTTTTCCTATCTTCGCGCCATCCCACCGAACGTAGGCGGATGCAGTTTAAATCCTGGCTCCAGTCGACTGGAGCCGATTGATGCATCGGGTTACGGGTCCAAATTTCCCGCAACTCACGACCTGCGACTTCCCTCCCGTCAGCGACGCCGCGACCCCCACACCACCGCTGGCGCAATTTCCATAGGTCACTTTATGCGGGAAATGAAACTCCAAGAACTCAAGGCCAAGACTCCGGCCGAGCTCGTCTCGTTTGCCGAGGAGCTCGAAGTCGAGAACGCCTCGACCATGCGCAAGCAGGAGCTGATGTTCGGCATCCTCAAACAGCTCTCCGCGCGCGAAACCGACATTGTCGGCGAGGGCGTCGTCGAGGTGCTGCCCGACGGCTTCGGCTTTTTGCGATCGCCGGAGGCAAATTATCTGCCGGGTCCGGACGACATCTACGTGTCACCCTCGCAGATCCGCCGCTTCGGCCTGCGCACCGGCGATACCATCGACGGTCATATCCGCAGCCCCAAGGAAGGCGAACGCTATTTCGCGCTGCTCAAGGTCAACTCGCTCAATTTCGAGGACCCGGAAAAAGCGCGCCACAAGGTCAATTTCGACAATCTGACGCCGCTCTACCCGGATGAGTGGCTGAAGATGGAATACGAGGATCCGACCAAGAAGGATCTCTCGGCGCGCGTCATCGACATCGTGGCGCCGGTCGGCAAGGGCCAGCGCGCCCTGATCGTGTCGCCGCCGCGTACCGGCAAAACCGTGCTGCTGCAGAACATCGCGCATTCGATCACGCACAATCATCCGGAATGTTATCTGATCGTGCTGTTGATCGACGAGCGTCCGGAGGAAGTCACCGACATGCAGCGCTCGGTGAAGGGCGAGGTTGTTTCCTCGACCTTCGACGAGCCTGCGGTGCGCCACGTCCAGGTCGCCGAGATGGTGATCGAGAAGGCCAAGCGCCTGGTCGAGCACGGCCGCGACGTTGTGATCCTGCTCGATTCGATTACCCGGCTCGGCCGTGCCTACAACACCGTGGTGCCGTCCTCAGGCAAGGTGCTGACCGGCGGTGTTGACGCCAACGCGTTGCAGCGGCCGAAGCGCTTCTTCGGCGCCGCGCGCAATATCGAGGAAGGCGGCTCGCTCACCATCATCGCCACGGCGCTGATCGATACCGGCAGCCGCATGGACGAGGTGATCTTCGAAGAATTCAAGGGCACCGGCAATTCGGAATTGATCCTCGACCGCAAGGTCGCCGACAAGCGCACCTTCCCGGCGATGGACATCACCCGCTCGGGCACCCGCAAGGAGGAACTCCTGGTACCGCCGGATCAGCTCAAGAAGATGTACGTGCTGCGCCGCATCCTCAATCCGATGGGAACGATGGATGCCATCGACTTCCTGCTCGACAAGCTGCGCAACACCAAAAACAACGGCGAGTTCTTCGACTCGATGAATACCTGAGCTGCCGCGCCGCGATTATCAGCGGCGCGGTGTGCGGCGATCAAGGCCGCAAATCGCCGGTGCTGTCATTTGGCCTTGATGTGTTCCTGTTCGACAATTGGGCGCCATCTGGCGATTTCAGCCTGCTGCTGGGCAGCAAGCGCCTGCGGCGTTTGGTGCGCCGCCGGCACAATTTCTTGACCGAGGCTGGCAAGCTTTGCGCGCACCGTCGAGTCGGCCAGGGCGCTTCTGGCGGCAGCGTTTAGCTTTGCAACGATGCTCGCGGGCGTGCCTTTCGGCACCCATAGGCCATGCCAGACGGAAATATTGAAATCCGGCATTCCCGCTTCATCGGTCGTCGGAATCTGCGGCGCCGCCGCCAAACGGCTTTGCCCGGTGACCGCGTAGGCTTTGATTTGACCCGCGCGGATGAATGCCAGCGAATCGGCAGGCTGGGCGAATTTCATGGTGAGACGTCCGGCCAACATGTCCTGCGTGGCCGGAGCATCGCCGCCGCGGTACGGGACAAATCTGAGGGAAGTGCCTGTGATTTTCTCAAACTCGAGCCCCAGCAGCTGCCCGGCGCTGCCCGGGCCGTTGAATGACGTAAGTGCCTCGTTGGGATTGGCCTTGAGCCAGGCGACGAGCTCTTTCAAATTGCTCGCAGGCACGGCGTTCTTGGAAACGATGAGATATGGGCTACTGAGAAGCAGCGCGACCGGTTCGAAGTCCTTAACGACATCGTAATCGAGCGAGTAGATCAGCGAGTTAACAGCATGGGTTCCATAGTGCCCGATGCTGATTGTGTATCCGTCAGGCGATGCATGTGCTGCCTTACCGACCCCGATCGTGCCGGCGGCGCCCGTGACATTTTCGACCAGAATGGTCTGTCCGAGCGAAGCCCCCATGTGCTGAGCCAGGATGCGGGCGATGACGTCGGTAGGGCCACCCGCGCCAAACGGCACCACCATTGTGATGGGGCGGGACGGATAGTGTTGCGGGTGCGCACGCGTGGTCCAAGGGACGACAGCGGCTATGAGTGCCAGTGCCGCCATCCAGACCCTCCGGGCCGTAAGCAAGCGAACTGATTTCGCTAAAGTCATGGCTTTTCCCTCGCTGCGAAAGCTGCGCTGGATTGTCTCTGCGGCGCGTCAAAAGAGCATGCATCTTGCCGTCGAAAACGCGTCAAAATAACAACCGGCTTGCAGCCGCTGCGGGGTTACAGTTGCACTCGCCCGCACGCGTAATGGCCGAGGGATCTGCTTCGTATGCGCCAGGACACCAGCCGACATCGACCGCCTCAGCCTCGCATCCACGTGCGCATTCGGGCGCAGGCGCGTGGGCGCATTTCGGCGAGGTCCAGTTGCGCTGCGCTCGACGGCGACGGCGGACCTGCGCCGCCGCCTCGTCTGGCGCTGCTCGGGCCGTTTGAATTGACCTGTCAATCCCGCCGCGCCGCGCGGCTGCCAAAAAAGGCGCAAGCTCTGTTGGCCTACTTGGCAACACGACCTGAGCGTCGCGCGTCGCGGGAGCACCTCGCCGCGCTATTTTGGGGTGAACACGGAACCGAACAGGCGCGCCGCAGCTTGCGCCAATGCTTGATGACTGTGCGAGACTCGCTCGCAGGTGATCTCGTCGTCGCGGAGGGCGCGCAGATCGCCTTGGCTGCGCACATCCATATTGATGTGACCGAATTCGAAAAGCTCGCACAATCGGTTCAACTTGCCGAGCTCGAAGAGGCCGGCCGGCTCTATCGGGATGAGTTTCTCTGCGGGCTGCGCATCCCCTCCGAACCGTTCCAGGAATGGCTGACGGTGGAGCGGCAGAGACTTGCTGCCAGAATGTCCGAAGTCTTATCTCGGCTGGCCGCTCTTAGAGCCGCCGCGGGCGAAGTCGAACGCGGTGTTGAGGCCGCCGAAAGGCTAATCAGGTTCGATCCTCTTCGGGAGGACGGCCATCGGCTGTTGGTTCGGCTGCTGTTCGCGGCCGGGCGCCGCAGCGCCGCGCTTACGCAGTATGAGCGATGTGTCGACATTTTACGCCGCGATTTGGGCGTCGCGCCCGAGACTGAAACGGTCCAGCTTGCAGATCACATTCGCTCAGGCCGTCCGATAACGACGATTGAAGCTGTACCGGCGCGAACCGCTCATAGTATCGGGCGAGATGCTTTCGGCGGCTCTCGTGGCGGTGGAGACGGCGGAGAGTCAAGTATCGATAGTGCGCAGAAAGCGTCAATCCTGGTTCTGGGATTCTCAAATTTGAGTGGCGATCCCGATCAGGATTATTTTGCGCACGGCATTGCCCAGGACATAACGATTGCGCTTGGCCGAGTGCCGTGGCTGCTCGTTATTGCAGGTTGTTCGGTGGCTTCCGGAAGACAGCATGCCAGCATTCAGGAGATCGACCACGGCTTGAACGTGCGGTACGTACTCAGAGGTAGCGTGCGCCGTTCCGGCAGTCGCATACGCATTGTGGTCCAGATGTTGGAGTCCGCGAGCCGTCGCCAAATCTGGTGCGATCGGTTTGAGGGCGATGTCGATAACATCTTCGATATTCAGGATCGCGTCGCAATGCAGGCCGCGGCCGTTATCGCTCCGAAGCTCCACTTGCTGGAAGTCGAGCGTGCGCAGCGCAAACCGACAAATAGTCTTGGCGCCTACGACTTGTATTTGCGTGCAGTGCCAAGATTCCGGAAAAGCGCGACGGATAATCAGGAGGCACTGCATCTGCTGCGACAGGCAATCGCGCTCGATCCTTCGTACGGCGCGGCCTACGCGTTGGCGGCGCGCTGCTATCATTTTCAAAAAGTTCTGGGCTGGGTGCATCCCGCTGATTCGCGGCTGCAGGAAGGAGTGCGCTTCGCCCGACTCGCGGAGGAGTTTGGCGGCGAAGATTCGGAAGCGCTTTGGATGGCCGGCCTGGCACTCGTGTTCCTGGCCGGTGAACTCGATCATGGCGGGCGTTTGATCGAAAAATCGCTATCCTTCAATCCCAGTTCAGCAAATGCGTGGATTGCCAGCTGCTTCGCCCGGACCTTTTTGGGCGACGGTGAAGCAGCGATGGAACACTTCACGCATGCGCAGCGTCTCAATCCGCTCGACATCACCCAGCATGTCCGCTGGAACGCGGCCGGCAACATTCATTTCATCGCCGGCCGCTATTACGAGGCGCTGGAGGTCTCCGCTAAGACACTAAGCGAGATTCCGACCTACCCGCCGGGTCTACGAATGAAAATCACGAGCTGCGGTCTGCTGGGTCGGCTGGATGAGGCTCGCGAGGCAGTGCAGCTGCTATTGCAAGTCAATCCGGACACCTCGGTGGCGACACTGGGCACATTCTGGGAGCCTCTGCTGCGCCGAAATCCCGGCGTACTCGATCGCTATTTGCAAGGCTTGCGGATTGCAGGGTTGCGCGCTCAGTGACGCTCGCGGAGGGCAAGCTTCGCAGCACCACAAACAAAAGGGCGAGTTCTTCAACTCGATGAATACGGAGTGGCAAAGACTCGATGAAATTGCAAAAGCGGCCTCTCGCCCCAATAACTTGACATATGCGCCTCGCGGCAGCCCCCGTTGATCGCACTTTTTCATGAAGGCAGTTGTTTGCGCAGAATGACGGGATCTCGCCTGTCGGTCGCGCCACAGCGCTCAATGCGACGCCGGCCGCAGGCCGATCGCAGTGCCGTTGATAGCGCGCAATGAGAAATCGTAACCGGCAAGGAGAATGTCAGGCACACCATCGCCATTGAGGTCAGCCACCATCGGATCGGCTTCGACGGATTTGAGCGTACCGCTTAGGTGCCAAAGCGGTTTGCCGTCGGCGAGCGCAAGCACCCAGACCGTGCCGTTGGCGCTGGCGACCACGACGCCCCGCTGATTGTGCATCTTCAGGTCGACGGGCACCGGCGAGGCGATCACCGGGAATCCGCTGGGCGAACGCCATAACTCGGCTTTGGTACTCCAATCGAACGCTATTACTCCCGCTGCTCCGGCCGGGACAAGAATGACGGTGCGGTCGCCGTCCATCACGACGGCGGCGTGGCCGCCAACTTTCAGTTGATTCATTGTCACTGGCACGGCATTGGCGGCTTCGGAGCCAGGCGACGTCCAGATCGTTTCTCCGGTGCGGCTGTTGAGAACATAGAGCGTGCCGGAGAGGCTCGTGATCAGGATCGACGGCGGCCCGTTGGGTTCCAGGGCGGCCGTGACCGGCGCGGACCATGCTCCGCCGGGAATCGGTGCCTTCCACAGCAGCGTGCCATCCTTGCCGCGTAGCGCATAGGCGTAGCCATCGAGTGTCGCGGCAATCACATCGGGCAATCCGTCACCATCAATATCGGCTGCCGCCACTCCGCTCATGGTGGAATTGCCCAGCGAGAATTGCCATAGCACGTCGCCGCTGCGACCATCGGTCATGACGATGCTGCGGTCGTCCCACGTCGAAAACGCCACGTCGCTTTTACCGATGCCGCGGAAATCAGCGACCGCGGGCGCGCAGGACAGCCAGGTAGGCGTGATGCCCACAGTCTTGGCCCGCACCAGTTCGCCGTCGCCGGTGCGGTATGCGTAGAGCTGAACTGCCGGATTGGGGGGACGACTGCCGACGCCGATCACATAAGGCTGACCGATGCCGTCCAGATCGGCAAGCGTTACGCCGCGATTCGGCGAGAACTGTTCTTTCGCGGACCACAAGACATTTCCATAGGCGCCATCGAACGCGCGCAAGGAGATATCGTTGCCCCATGGTGCGGTCTCGACGACGATCGCTTTTCCGCTGGCATCCTTGGCCACGACCGGCGTCGCCTGAATGGCCGCGCTGGCATTGCTGGCCCACAGCATACTCGGCCCGTGTACCAGGCTGATGAGCCCGGCATGCCTGTAAAGAAGGATATCGCGCAGCGGTCCGCCGTCGTTTGATTTGATCAGCGCCCGCGGCTCGACGTCATCCGCCAGCCGTAACGTCCAACGCTCCTGTCCGGCTTCATCGAGGCAGCGCAGCCCGATGCCGCTGATGGTGACGAGAATTTCATTTGGGCCGTTGCCGTCCCAGTCTCCGATGAGGACTCCGCGCGGCACTCCCGGCGCACTCCAGACGATCTGACCGGACCTGGGATCGATCGCGGTAAGCGCTTTGTCCGTGGTGACCAGGATCGCGCCACTCGAGGTTCGTAACAGTCCGTTGAGTCCGCGCGGTTGGCCGCGTGGGTTCAAACCGGCGGGACCGTGCCAAACTACCGCGCCGTCGGACGGATCGACGCCGACCATTTGCTGAGCAGGATCGGCAAATTCGAATACGAAGAGCGGTTTTCCATTTCCTTCAAGGTCGGCCACAGTCGGTCCTGAGACGAGCGGCGCAGGAAAATGTCCCGTACCATGCACCGCGCCAGTCGCCAAATCGATCAGTCGCCAGTTCGTGTCCGTCGACAAAAAGACTTGCGGGTGATTTTCGATTTGCAACGGCGGGATGGACATGCTCCATCCGACGCCGAGATCCGTGCGCCAGAGCGGAATACCATCGCTCACCCGCACCGACATACCCATGAGATGCGGCTGCTGTGCTGCGACCAAGTGGTTCGGGTCGCCCGGCTTCATCAAAACCGTAATGACTGTTTCGGAGCCACTTTTCCACGGCACGAGCAGCGGTGATTCGACCAGCGGCTGATCGGAAATTTGCAAGTCGTTTATTTGCCGACCGGTTTTACCGTCGAGCACATAGAGATGGCCATTGCGGCCAGCGACGATCACGTCGGCGCTGCCATCGGGCCGCGGCAACGCCTCGATCGCCAGACTCTGCGGCGTGCCGAAGCCGGAACGCGATCCGCGCCATCTCCACAGCACCTGCGGCGGCGCGGTGCCGCGGATCACCAAAAGTTCGGGGCCTGTCTGTTCCTGGTCCAATCCGGACACGACGACCTTTCCGATGTCGCCGCCGAGATTGATTGTCTTGAAGGTGCGCCAGTTGCCGGTCGGCGTTGGAATCGAGGTCACCACTTTGCCGCTTGCCGTCGATAAGAAAGTGACTCGAGTAATTTCGTTGTGCGCGATGAGTGACGGTCCGCCGGACAGATCCGGCAGAATGGCGAAACCGCCCTGGATCGCCGGCGAGGGGTAGGTCCAAAGCACGCCTTTTTCGAGCCAGAACCGCGCGTCGGTCGAGGCGCTACGCGCGATCGTAACCGAGCGAGTGCGATCGATGAATTCATCGGCGAAAGCACGAAGCATGTGGTTGCCCGAGCGCAACGCAAAATTCTTGACCGGAAGCCCGAGTTCCAGATCGTCAACCGAGACTCTCGCACCCGGCGCATTGCTGTCGACCGTCAAGCGGCCCTGGTCGTAGCGTTGCCAGCCATATAGCGATGTCGCTCCAGCGACGGCCGCAATAACGCCGAACAGAACAGCCAGAGAAAACCGACGCCGCCGAACGATTTTCCGCTCCGTCTGGATCGAGGCCTGGACGAAGGCTGCTTCGTCCTGCTCCAGGTAACCGTCACGGAGGGACTGCTTGGCTTTTTCCAACTGCAAGCCGCGCGCCAGCAGATAACTTGGATCGTTTTTTGCCCCCTGCCATTGTCGCGCCGCGACCGCGACCGCGGCCTTGACCTGCAGCATGTCGCTGTTAGTGCCGAGCCAGTCTTTGAGCCGCGGCCATTGGCGCAACAGCGCCTCGTGGGTCAGGGTGACGATCGGCTTGTCGGCTTCGTTCTTGTCGGTAATGAACAACCGCGCATGCGGCCCGACAAAGGCATCGACGAATTCTTTGGCGCCGGGCAGAGCCGCGAGCGCGTCGTAATCCGCCCAGTTGCGCGTGTATGCTAATCCCTCTTTCTCCAGTGAAGCGGTCGCAAGCCGCCGCATCACCGGATCGAAGGCTCTTTGCGCCTCCAGGCCGAGAGTCTGAAAGACGTCTTCGGCGCGCTTTGCCAGCGCGCCTTCGACACCGCCCAGTTCCTTATAGGCGACATAAGTCAGCAGATTGCCGAGGCGCCGTTGATAAAGCCCGTCCAGGCAATATTCGAGCAACGGCAACGCTTCCGGATGAGCGACGGCTTCGTCGCGCAGCATTTCGTCGAGCTTTATGGGATGATCGTCGGGCCCGATCGTCTCGTAATGCAGGCCGGCGGCGACGGCGGGCTGGCGGATGATCTGCCCGATTTCCTGCGGCGTCGGCAGAGCGAGATCATAGTGCCCGTCGCCCTGCTTTAATTCCATTAGTTCGGGGTATTCGGCGCAGCGTCCGAAAAAATCACTGCGCAGAGTCGCGATGATAAAAACATTGCCGCTGTGCGCCAGCGCGCCGAGGGCGGCAATAAAATTGCCGGTGGCGGGCGGCGCATCGCGAAATTTCGGCAGGGCGAATATTTCTTCCAGTTGATCAACCACGAGCACAAGCCGTGCTGCCCGGGCTTTGAGGCTGCGACGGATTTCTTCACAACGTGCGGCATCCTCGGTTTGGCCGAGGTTACGATAGCTTTCGATTAGCTTTTCGAGCTGGCGATCCTCGTCCTTGCGCAACAGGTCCGCGGCGTGCGCGAGCGCCTGCGAAATCAGCAGATCGACGCTGGTGGGAGAGCGGCGCAGCAGCGCCGCGATCTGCCTCGCGTCCTTGCCGTCGCTGGTCAACTCAGGCAGCGCTTCGGGCTGAATGAGCGCCTGCGCGAGGCTGTCGAACAAATCGCCGAGCGATCCGCTCGGCCGCATCACGGAGCGGCGCCATAGCCCGACCCCCTCGATCACGCCGGGACGAGTCAGTAACGGGAGCACACCGGCGCGGACCAGCGAGGATTTGCCGGCGCCGCTCATCGCCGAGATCAAAACGAACGCCGCGGGCCGCGGCTGCGTTGTTTCCTCCGCTGTTATTGAGTCGTCCGGCCTTTGTCTTTCATGCTCCGTCGCGCGGGCTTGCGCCTGTTCTTCCAGCCTGTGTGCCTGCCGACGCAAGCTATCGATCACCTCGCCGATAGCCCTTGTGCGGCCGAAAAAGATGGTTTCATGCTGGAAATCGAAGAGCTCGAGGCCGCGGAAGGGGTTCTCCAGCCAGGTAATCGCAGGACGCGCAGCATCGTCCCCGCCACCCGGTTCGAGCCGCACCTCGATCAGTCGGCGCAAATGGTGCTCAAGCCGTTCCTCAAATTCGGCTAGACTGACGTAACGCGAGATCGCACCCTTGACGGTGTGGGTGACTGGATCAAGCGCGAGCTTTTCCAGAAAATTCTCGAGCGCATCGAATTGACGGTAGGCCTGCTCGCGCGCCGCTCGCGGGGAGCGCCTGATCTGCGCCGGCGTCTGATTGTGATAGACCAGCACGTCCGGATAGCCACGCTCTCGGTGCGAGGCTACGGCGGTTTCGACCTCGTATTCGGTCCCGGACGTGTAGTGCTGGCCGTCGGGCGCCTGCAATGGTGTTCCCAACCGCGACCACAGAATGCAGACCACGATGTCGAAATCCGACGGCGGCTCGATTTGCGCCTGGAAGCCGGCCGTGATCCGCATCGGCTCGTATTCCCAGAAGTAGGGATCAAGCACGACGCGCCCGGAAAATTCCGCGGCCAGACGGCTGATGACGGCGCGCGCAACCTGACGCTCCTTCTGCACGTCGCCGGGCGAGGAAACAAAGATGCGCAAGCGTCTCATGCGACCAGGTGACCCGCCAAAGGTAGCGGTCCACGAAATCCCCGATTGCTATTGGCGCCCTAAGCTAACCCGACCTACGCGGCCGTAAAGGGCTAATGCCCGAAAGGTTCGGCCCGTCCCCGCTGCCTCGCCGATTTGCACAGAATGGGCGAAGTTGACCAAAATCGTTGGGGTCCTGGCGCGGCTGGGACCGCGAGGCAGACCACGCCTAGACGCCGAGGCGAACGGATTTGTTTTGCTGTAGATGCTCAGGGCAGAAATGACTGCACTTGTAGCGCTACAGCACCATTTCAGTTTGGGGGGTGAAAGCAAAAGTGCCAATGGCCGCACTTGAAGCCGGTCTGGCATTTCGTCGCGACCGGACTTGTTCCGGCCATCCATGTCTTTGTGTCTTCGTTGCCTTATGCTTTTAAGTCGTCGATGGCCGGCACGAGGCCGGGCATGACGAGTTGGAAACGTGGCGTTCTTGATAACGAGCCCGCTAAACGGGTGCCTAACCTTTGGAGATGGGCGTAGCGGGCACCAACGGTGTCCACCGTTTCTCGTTCATGACCAGGTACGGGTTGACGAAGCACATCGCGCCTTTGCCGATGGCGTTCTCGCAGCTTTGCAGGCTCGAATAGCCGCACTGGACCATGGCGCCCAGGTGCGGAGTGAAGCCGCAATATTGCTCGGCCTGCGCGCCAGTCGCCGAGGCGGCTGCGAGCGGCATGGCGGCGGCGGCCGCCGCAAGAGCAATGATCCAGCACCGCATCGTGTGATCTCCGTAGCTGTCGTTTACAGGCTTCATTAGCCGCGAATCGGCGCCGAATGAAGGGCGGCGTCAAGTATGTCGCATCGCATCCATGGCGCGAATGAGGCCGGCGGGTTCCGTCACGGGCAGCGAACAGGTTTCCCCGGCGCATACAAAGGCTTGCGGCTCGCTTGCCGCAGCGACTTTGTTACGCGCTGGGTGTGCGGGGTTCAATACGGCAGTTGAGGGCGCGTGCAGTACGATGCGATCGAGCGGCGGCAGCGCCCTCGCCGCTGCGAGCAACGACTCCGCGCGAGCGCCCTCCCCGGTCACCACGATCTCCGCGGCGCGCAGCCGCAGGTCGACGGCGTTGAGCAGCGCCATGTGCATGTAGAGGTTCTCGACGGCCTGGGGCGCGATCGCGGCGATGACTCGATCCGCCTTCTCGCGCCACGAATCGTCGCCGGTAAGTGCCGCCAGCCGGATCAGGTTCTGCGCCGCGATGGCGTTGTGATTGGGTGTTGCGTCGTCGCTGGTCGCGGCCGGGCGCACGACAAGGCCTTCGGCATCGGCCGCGGTGAGATAATAGATACCGGTCTCGGCATTGGCGTAGTCGCGATCGAGTGCGCGTTGCCAGGCGAGCGCCTGATCGAGGTAATTCTGTTGACCGGTCGCCTCGTAGAGTGCGAGCGCAGCGCGGATCATGGCGGCGAAGTCGGACGCGAGCCCGGGGAATTTAAGCTGGCCCTGTCGCCAGGAATGACCGAGCCGGTCGCCGCGTGTCATCGCATGCGCGATAAAGCCGAAGGCGCGCGCCGCCATCGCGATCCACGCCGGCTCATCAAGCATCAGGCCCGCATTGGTGAGCGCCGCAATCATCAGACCATTCCAGTCGGCCAGGACCTTGTCGTCGAGGCCGGGGCGTATCCGCCGATCGCGGACGGCGAGCAACTTGGCGCGCAACGCCGTCAGCCTTGCTTCATCGTTTGTGTCGCGCGGCAGCGGCTTGAGGCGATTGAGGATGTTGTGGCCTTCGAAATTGCCGTCCGGCGTCACATCGTAGTGCCGAGCAAAATACGCGCCGTCTTCCGAACCGAGCGTCTCGATGACTTCGGCAAGCGACCAGACATAGAACTTGCCTTCCTCGCCTTCCGAGTCGGCATCGAGCGAAGCGGAAAACGCGCCCTCCCCGATCGTCATCTCGCGCTTGAGCCATTCGACCGTTTCGCGGGCGCGTTGCCGATACAGCGTTTTGCCGCTGCGTTTGTGCGCGATCGCCAAAAGCTCGAGCAGCTGCGCATTGTCGTAGAGCATCTTTTCGAAATGCGGCACGAGCCATCGCTCATCGACCGAATAGCGGGAGAAACCGCCGCCGAGATGATCGTAGATGCCGCCTTCGCAGATGTGGTCGAGCGTGATGTCGACCGCGGCGAAGTAGCGTGCGTCGCCGGTGCGCGATCCCGCGCGCCACAGCAATTCGAACAGCGCGCCTTGCGGAAATTTCGGCGCCCCACGCGTGCCGCCGTTGACCGGGTCGATCATGCCGGCAAGCTGGCGCGCGGCGTTGTCCAGTTCGGCTTGGCCGATCGTGACGGTGCCTGCGGGCCGTGCCACGGCCTCAAGCCGCTGCATCAGCGCCGTACGATTACGTTCGATCTTTTCCGGCTCTTCGCGAAAGATGCGTGCGATCTCGCGGAGCACGTCGACAAAGGCCGGTTTGCCATAGCGCGCGCTGTTGGGAAAATAGGTGCCGCCCCAGATCGGCTCGCCGGCGGGCGTGAGAAACATGGTGAGCGGCCAGCCGCCGTGCTCGCCGAGAAGATGCAGTGCCGCCATGTAGATCTGGTCGATGTCGGGACGTTCTTCGCGGTCGACTTTGATGTTGACGAACAGCTCGTTCATGACGGCCGCGGTGGCGCGGTCCTCGAAGCTCTCGTGCGCCATGACGTGGCACCAGTGACAGGCCGCGTAGCCGACCGACAGCAGAATCGGCTTATGGGTTTGTTTTGCCTCGGCGAGGGCCTCCGGCCCCCAGGCCCACCAGGCAACAGGGTTGTCCTTGTGTTGCAGAAGGTACGGGCTCGTCTCGTGGGCGAGGCGATTCTGCTGAAATGCCGAAGGTTGTGATGAGGTCGTCATGCTAAATCAATCCGCGAGACCAAGGAACGTTGCGATCGCTTGATCGAGTCGTGCAACGTCTTTTCTTTCAAGTCGGCCGATACGATGACCGAGCCGGTTCTTCCGCATCGTGAGGATCTTGTCCACCATGATGCGGGACGGAAATTGGAGGCCATTTAATTTTGACGGTTCGATGAGTACGCGAAAGCCCGGCAACTCGGTCGGATCGCTTGTGAACCCGCATATGGTCACAGACTCCAACGCTTCGAAATGTTCATTTTCAATAATGACAACCGGTCGCGGTTTACCCGTGTATTGGTCATCATCTGCTCCGGTCCAGATTTCGCCGCGCTTCAATTGGAATTCCAGTCGGATAGTGAGTCGACCCACGCCTGGTCTTCGGCTGCGTGTGGGCTGGTATTGGCCAACAGGGATTGACGGCGTGCCTCGGCGGCGAATTCGGGGGTCCGCGTGTCCGGCAACCACATTTGAACAAGGCGGAAGCCCTTAGCGCGCATGCGTCGCCGGTAAGCGCGGACCTTGTCGCGGGAGGGACTTGCTTGAGGCGGCTTGGCCGACCGCGACGCCTTCGGCTTTGTCTTGCGCGTTGCCGGCTTCGCGCGCATTTGTGCAACGGGACGCTTGCGCTTGTGATCCATGCCGGGAAGGTCTGTCGGTTACATGTAACCTAATGCCGATTGTGGCGGCCTGCAACTCGTGTCTGTTTTGAATGCGCCATCGTGACGAATGATCGGTCCACCATCTTTGCCCTATCCTCCGGCCGTCCGCCGGCGGCCATTGCGGTGGTGCGCATTTCCGGGCCGAACGCCGGCGTGGCGCTGAAGGCGCTGATCGGCCGCGTACCGGAACCGCGCATGGCGGCGCTGGCGCGCCTGCGCGATCCGGCGGGCGGCGAGGTGATCGACGAGGCGCTGGCGCTTTGGTTTCCCGGCCCGCACAGCGAGACGGGCGAGGACGTTGCCGAGCTTCAATTGCATGGCGGTCCGGCGGTCATCGCCGGCGTGTTTGCCGCGCTCGGCAGGATCGAAGGGTGCCGCCCCGCGGAAGCGGGCGAATTCACGCGCCGCGCGTTCCAGAATGGCAAGCTTGATCTCACACGGGTCGAGGGGCTCGCTGATCTCATCGCCGCGGAAACGCAGGCGCAGCGGCGCCAAGCCTATCGCCAGCTCAAAGGGCTGATCGGCGACCGTGCCGAAGCATGGCGGCGCGAGTTGATCGAGGCGCTGGCGTTGATCGAGGCGCGCATCGATTTTTCGGATGAAGCCGATGTGCCGGAGAATCTGGTCGAACCGGCGCTTTTTGCTGCGCAGCAATTGCGCAGCAAAATCGCCGCATGCCTCGCTGACAGCGGACGCGGCGAGCGATTGCGCGAAGGTCTGGTGGTCGCGATCGCGGGGCCGCCAAACGCCGGCAAGTCGACGCTGCTCAATCGCCTTGCGAGGCGCGAAGCGGCCATTGTGTCGCCGTTTCCAGGCACAACGCGCGATGTCATCGAGGTGCATCTCGATCTCGACGGCTATCCGCTGACGCTGCTCGACACCGCGGGCATCCGCGAAAGCGGTGATCCAGTGGAGCAGGAGGGGGTGCGCCGCGCGCGCGATCGTGCCACTGCCGCCGATCTGGTGCTGTGGGTCACTGACTCATCGGCCTCTGGCGCAGCGTGCGAGGAAGTCGGTCAAAAGCCCCCAGGCGCCGAGATCTGGTTACTGACAAACAAGATCGATCTCGATCGCGAAGGACCTCCAAGAACTGAACTGTCGTCACTGAAGGAGGGGATTAACCGTTCATTTGCCATCTCGGCGCGGTCCGGCCTGGGCGTGGATTCACTTGTTGCGGCGCTATCGGATTTTGCCGGCAGCTACTTCGGAGCGACTGAAGCAGCGATCGTTACGCGGGCCCGCCACCGGCAAGCCTTCGAAGCCACAATTGCGGCGCTTGACCGGGCGCTCGGTCACCGAGCCGCTGGGGAAGAAGAACTGATCGCCGAGGACTTGCGCTCGGCGGCGACGACGCTGGGGCGACTGACCGGGCGCGTCGATGTCGAGGATATCTTGGACGTAATCTTCCGGGATTTCTGTATCGGTAAATGAGTGGTTAACAAACATGGTTAACGGATAGCGAACGCTCGTTTGAACCAGAGTTGTTTCACGTGAAACACTCCGTCCATTTCCGCCCCGCACTGGCCAGTGACACTTCGAAGAGCTGGCGCCTCATAGGCTTTGGCAAGACGCATTGCGCGATGGAGAACGGATTTAATCGGGTCTATATGCGGTGGGAGTTTTGATAGCGGCGCGGCGCGCGCGGTGAGATGACGATTTCAATGCAAACTGGCTTCGATGTGATTGTGGTTGGCGGTGGCCATGCCGGCTGTGAGGCTGCGGCCGCAGCCTCGCGCATGGGCGCGCGAACCGCATTGGTGACGCATCGCTTCGCCACCGTCGGCGCCATGTCGTGCAATCCGTCGATTGGTGGGCTGGGGAAGGGGCATCTCGTCCGCGAGGTTGACGCGCTGGATGGGCTGATGGGCCGCGTGGCCGACGCTGGGGGCATCCAGTTCCGGGTCCTCAATCGGCGCAAGGGCCCGGCGGTGCGCGGGCCGCGCGCCCAGGCCGATCGCAAGCTCTATGCGGCGGCGATGCAGGCCGCGATCCGGGCAACGGTGAATTTGTCCGTCATCGAAGGCGAGGTCGATGACCTGGTGATCAACGGTGGCGTCACCGGAGTGCGGCTTGCCGATGGTCGCGAACTCCGGGCGGGCGCGGTCGTGCTCACCACGGGCACGTTCTTGCGCGGGCTCATCCATATCGGCGAGCGGCAAATTCCGGCCGGCCGGGTCGGCGAAGCGCCGGCGATGGGCCTTTCGCGGACCTTGGAAGCCCACGGGTTCGCGCTTGGCCGCTTGAAGACCGGAACACCGCCGCGGCTTGACGGCGCCACCATCGACTGGGCGGCGCTGGAGATGCAGCCTGGCGACGATCCGCCAGAGCCGTTTTCGGTCCTAACGGAACAGCTCATTAATCCGCAGATCCAGTGCGCCATCACGCGGACCACGCCGGCGACCCACGATATCATCCGGGCCAACGTGCATCGCTCGCCGATGTATTCCGGCCAAATCACGAGTCGCGGGCCGCGCTACTGTCCATCGATTGAAGACAAGATCGTGCGCTTCGGTGAGCGCGATGGACACCAGATTTTTTTGGAACCGGAAGGCCTCGACGACAGCACGGTCTACCCGAACGGGATCTCGACTTCGCTGCCGGAGGACGTGCAATCCGCGCTGGTGGCGTCCATTCCGGGCCTGGAGCACGCACGGGTGATCCGGCCGGGCTACGCCATCGAATACGACCATGTCGATCCACGTGAGCTCAAGCCCTCGCTGGAGACAAAGCGGCTTGGCGGATTGTTTCTGGCCGGCCAGATCAACGGCACCACAGGCTACGAAGAAGCCGCCGCCCAGGGGCTGGTGGCTGGCCTCAATGCCGCCGTGCGGGCAGGGGGCGGCGGTCCGATCGTGTTCGATCGGGCCGAAGGCTATCTCGGCGTGATGATCGACGATCTGGTGACGCGCGGCGTGACCGAGCCGTACCGCATGTTCACGTCGCGGGCTGAATACCGGCTCACGCTGCGCGCCGATAATGCCGATCAGCGGCTGACGGACAAAGGGATCGCGCTCGGCTGTGTCGGTGCCGAACGGGCGCGGCTGCATGGCGCGAAGATGGCTGCGCTGAACGCGGCGCGGACGGCGACGCACGCGCTCAGTCTGACGCCGAGTGAAGCGGGGCGGCATGGGCTGGCCTTGCGCAAGGATGGTCAGCGCCGCACCGCCTTCGACCTCTTGTCCTACCCAGACGTCGGCTTTGCCGACGTGGCGCGGATCTGGCCCGCGCTGGCGTCGCTCGACCGAAAGATAGCGGCGCAAATCGAGATCGACGCCAAGTATGCGGTCTATCTCAACCGCCAAGCGGCCGATGTCGAATCCTATCGGCGCGATGAGAACCTCATCCTGCCGGACGATATCGACTATGCGGCGCTTCCAGGTCTGTCCAATGAGGCCCGTCATAAGCTTGGGACACATCGGCCGCGAACGGTCGGGCAGGCGGGTCGGATTGACGGCATGACACCGGCCGCATTGGCGCTTCTGGTCGCGCATTTGCGCCGGGGAAATACTCGCAAACCGGCCCGTGGGGCCGTATGAGCGGGCAGGCGGGGCGGGAGCGTTCGGGTATCCGCCCGGCCGTCTCGCGTTCACAGGCGATATCGATCGCCGACCTCGCGGAAGACCGAGACAGGGCTTTGACGCTCGTTTCTGTTTCACGTGAAACACTGGATCGTCTGGATCGCTATGTGGCGCTTCTGCTCGCGTGGCAGCGCCGGGTCAATTTGATTGCGCCTTCGACGGAACCCGCGCTCTGGACCCGCCATATCGCTGACTCGCTCCAGCTTCTGGCGCTCGCGCCGGACGCTCGCATCTGGGCCGATCTCGGCTCTGGCGCGGGCTTTCCGGGAATGCCGATTGCCTGCGCCTTGGCCGAGATGTCGGGGGCGCGCGTTGACCTTGTCGAGAGCAGCGCCAAGAAGGCGGCCTTTCTGCGTGAGGCTGGATTAGTGACGGGAGCGCCGGTGGCCGTCCACGCCATGCGGATCGCCGATTTCGTCAAGGCCGCGCCGGCCAATGTCGACGTCGTGACCGCCCGCGCCGTTGCCCCGCTTTCCAAACTGCTGGCGGAGGCCTATCCCTTGTTGAAAAGGGGCGCCGTCGGCCTTTTCCCGAAGGGACAAGGGGTAGATGCTGAATTGACCGAAGCCGCTAAATATTGGAGGCTTCAGGCGACTTTGGTGCCGAGTCGAACCGATCCCAAAGCACGCGTTGTGGTGGTGCGTGGTGTTGAGCCGATAGCCGCGCCCAACACGCGAGGGAATTCGGCGAAGCGATGAGATCAGGCCTGCTGCGATGAGCGACGCGCCACTCGTGGAGCAAACATCCGACGCGATGCCGGCATCGGCGCCGGAGCAAAAGGTGCTGACCGGTTCGGTACGGCCGCCACGCGTGCTCGCCGTCGCCAATCAGAAAGGCGGCGTCGGCAAGACCACCACCGCCATCAATCTCGGCACGGCGCTTGCTGCGATCGGCGACGAAGTTCTCATCATCGATCTCGATCCGCAGGGCAATGCCTCGACCGGACTCGGCATCGATCGCCGCAGCAGGCTGCATTCCACCTATGACGTTCTGACCGGCGAGGCGACGCTGCGCGATTCGATTGTAGCTACCGCGGTCCCGCGGCTTCATCTCGCCCCATCGACGCTTGATCTGTCCGGCCTCGAGCTTGAGATCGGCCAGGCGCGCGATCGTGCGTATCGATTGCGGAACGCGCTCGCGCCGCTCAATACGCCCGCGTCTGGCGCGACCAATTTCAGCTACGTGCTGGTCGATTGTCCGCCATCGCTGAATTTACTCACAGTGAACGCCATGGCGGCGGCGCACGCCATTCTGGTGCCGCTGCAATGCGAATTCTTCGCGCTCGAAGGTCTGTCGCAATTGCTCAAGACCGTCGACCAGGTGCGCGATCAGCTCAACCCCGGCCTCACGATCCACGGCATCGTGCTCACCATGTATGACTCGCGCAACAATCTTTCGACCCAGGTTGTCGCCGACGTGCGCGGGTTCATGGGCTCGAAAGTCTACGACACCATCATTCCGCGCAACGTGCGCGTCTCGGAAGCGCCGTCCTACGGCAAGCCGGTGCTGGTCTACGATCTCAAATGCAGCGGCAGCGAAGCCTATCTGCGGCTCGCGACCGAAATCATCCAGCGCGAAAAAGAATTATGCGCCGGATGACGAGTAGGCGCGCGTGAGCGAAAGTTCTGGAGAATTTGTGGTGGCGGAAGAGGCAGCACGATCGCGGTTGGGGCGCGGGCTCGCCGCGCTGATCGGCGATGTCGGCGCCGAGAGCGCAAACGATCGCCGGCGCACGCCGCGGCGCCTGCCGACCGAGGCGTTGCGGCCGAACGCGCGCAATCCGCGCCGGATATTTTCCGACACCGAGCTTGACGAACTGGCGAGCTCTCTGCGCGAACGCGGCATCATACAGCCGATCGTCGCCCGTGCGCTCCGCGGCGTTGCCGACACCTATGAGATCATTGCCGGCGAACGGCGCTGGCGGGCGGCGCAGCGCGCCGGGCTGCACGAGGTCCCGGTCGTCATCGTCGAGGCCACCGATGGCGAAGCGCTGCAGCTCGCGATCATCGAGAACGTGCAGCGCACCGATCTCAATCCGCTCGAAGAGGCCGAGGGTTATCGTGCGCTTATCCGCGATTTCAGCCATAGCCAGGACGAAGTCGCCCGCATGGTCGGCAAGAGCCGCAGCCACGTTGCCAACATGCTGCGGCTGCAGACGCTGCCTGATCGGGTCAGGGAGCACATCCATTCCGGCCGGCTGAGCGCCGGCGCCGCGCGCGCTCTGATCGGCCATCACGACGCGGAGCGATTGGCGGACGAAATCGTCGCGCGTGGTTTCAATGTGCGCCAGGTTGAGGAGATAACGCGCGAGACATCCAAGCGCGGCGGCAAGGAACAAACAAACGCCAGCAAGGCGAGCGCCCGCGCGGCAAAAAATGCCAACACGCTCGCGCTGGAAAAGCGCCTCGCCGATGCGCTTGGGCTCGCGGTGACCATCGATCATCGCGAACGCGGCGGCACACTCAGCGTCCGCTACCGCAGCCTTGATCAGCTCGACGAGGTGGTGCGGCGGCTGGAAGGAAAGCGCTGAGTATTTCGTCACCCTGAGGTGCGAGCGGAGCGAGCCTCGAAGGGCGACAGCCCAGGCATTCGAGCAGCGTCCTTCGAGGCCCGCGCGTAGCGCGGGCACCTCAGGATGACGTTCAGGAGTTCAGCTCCGCCACTGCGCTTTGAATGCTTCGCGCTTTTTCGGATCGTACATGCCTGGATAATCGTATTTGAGTTTTTTCGACGGCTCGACATGCAGCGTGGCGAACACCGGACCCTGCTGTTCCAGGACGTGGCCGATCTGTTGCTCGAAGTTCTTCAGATCTGAAAAGTCATAGCAGGCCGCGTATCCCGAGCTGCGTGCGATGCCGGCGAAGTCGACTTTCGGATTCGGGATCGGCTGGCTGCCGTTGGCCTCGTAGGTGTCGTTCTGCGCGACGAGATGAATCAAGTTTTTCGGCGCCACCGCGGCGATCGTGACGAGACTGCCGAGGTTCATCAAAAGGCTGCCGTCGCCCTGGAGCACGATCACGCGCTTGTCGGGCCGGCCGAGCGCAAGCCCGAGCCCGTGCGATGAATCGAGCCCCATCGCGCCGATCGACAGATAGTTGAGCGTGCGCGGAGCGATCTCGACCCAATCGACCGCCGAACTATAGGTCGCCACCACGGCTTCTTTGCCGATGTGGCGCGCCAGAATGCGAAAGCACTCATCCCTCTTCATCATCACTGCCCTGCCTGTCTGCAGATTTGGGGCGCCGGCCGATCAACAGCGCGACCGGCTCAGACGTACGATAGGCGTTCTCGATCGCCGGAGGAATTTTCCCGACATCGGAATCGAGACTGATCAGGTGATGAGCGATGCCCATGTCATCACAGATCGGTTCGATGATACGCACGCCGTAGCGTGGTGAGGCGCGGGGCGCGAGATCCGGCTCGTGGCCGAGCAGGCCGATCATCATGCAGATCGGCTGCTTGTACTCGACCGCGATGCCGCGGATGGCATTGATCGAATCGAGAAAGCCCGTGTACTGGATCAGGATCAGTGCGCGCTTGTCGGCGTAGAACAAGCCGGAGGCGATGCCGATGCATTCGTCCTCCTTGCAGACGCGAATGAGGCGCAAGTCCTTGTCGTGCGCGATCGGCGCCAGCAGGCCCGAGCTCGTGACAATGTCCGGCACCGCCAGTACGTATTCGACCCCGCTGGCCTTGATGGCGCTGATGATTCCCGCGCCATGAAGCTCGCGGGCGCCTGTCTCGGCCGCTGCCATCCTCACCTCCCCGTCGTTTCGATGCGGCCAGCCTAGCGAGGCTGAGGAATTGGTCAATCCGCGCTGAGGGTTCCACGAACGCTTGGCGCGCAGACCACCCCTTCGTCCGCCTCATCCGTTTGGTGGACGCGAGGCACGACAACTCTCGTCTAGATCGTTCGCGTCGGTGATCCGCGAGAATGTCGCGCAGCACGGAGTAAGGCGATGCCTATGCGAGACGAGTTGCAAATCTCGGACATCGATCTGAGCGATCGCCGAACGATCAATGGCGATGCTGCTTCGTGTATTATCCCAACGATAACGAGTCCGGAATTCGGAATGGTCGCGCTGTTTTGTGCGGTTGGCTTATGGACGACCTTTTATTTTCTACACTTCTCTTCACTCTTGAACGCGGCGGGAACCTGAGATTTTCATTTAGCGCTGGCGGTTCGGTTCTAACATTCGCATCCAGATTCGGCAGGCTCTCGTGCGAACGTTCCCCTGGCGCGAAGGCATTTCCACTTGAAATCCCATCTCCTCGGGCTACGTTGTGGCCCAGGAGAGAATTATGATCGAAAATGCCGTAGTCCGCGCCCGCATCGACCAGCGCATCAAAAATGAAGCTGCAGCCGTTCTTAACGCTATGGGGCTGACTGTGTCCGATGCTTTTTGCCTTTTGATGGTACGCATCGCCAAGGAAAAAGCGCTTCCGTTCGAGCCGCTTGTGCCGAATGACGAAACCATTGCGGCAATGAAGGCCGCACGGCGCGCCCAACTCGTCACCGTAGGCTCGCCGGAGGAGCTGATGACGAAGCTCAATGAGAACGATTAGACACACGAACCGCTTCAAACGCTAAAAGGCCAGGAACATGGCAAGTCCCTTGGCATCCTACTGAGCGACACCCAGCGCATGCCCGCCTGTTTCGCAGATAGCCGATCACGCTGAAAAATGCGTATCGTTTATCTGGATCAGAACAAGTGGATTGAACTGGCACGCGCAGCGAAATCCCCGGCTGAGCATCCAGAAACCCACGCGCTGCTGCAGGAAATCGCGGATGCGGTTGCCGGTGGCCGTTTAATGTTGCCACTCGCTGCCACCAATATTTATGAGACGCATAAGATCAACGATCGCGAACGGCGGAGCGAACTGGCTTCGTTCCAAGCGCTCTTTAGCGGAGGCGTTGTCTTTCGTGGCCGGCACAAGCGTCTTGAGGTTGAAATATCGGCGCTCCTGCGCAGTATCTATAATTTGCCCGACACGCCCGAGGAGCCGAATTGGTTCTTATCTAAAGTATTCTTTGAGGCCTTTCTGGAAAGCGACGACGAACGCTTCGCTGCTCCGCTCTCCGACCACCTCTTAAACCTTCTGCGCGCTCGTTCCGATTTTTGCCTCTACGACTATTTGATTAACTGCCCGGAAGCCGTTCGGCTGGGGGCGGTCAAGCGCTTTTCTGCAGGGTCCGAAAAGCTGCGTCAGCGCGTAGAAAAATGGCGCGCCCAACACAGTAACGAGTCGGAATCCATGCGCCGAAAACTCTACAGCGCATTGCTAATGATCGACGAAATCGAACTAATCCTTGCCATCGCTCAGAGGGCCGGGGTGGCTTGGTCGAGCACGTCCGACATGGATGCATCAAACGCCCGCCGAATAATCACCGACGTTCCTACCTATTACGTCGAGAGGGAGATTGCGCTGCGGCTCGAAGCTCAAGATCGCGCACTGCATGAGAACGATTTTCGGGATATGCAGTCGTTCTGCGCCGTCTTGCCCTATGCGGACCAAGTCATTGGCGAAAACCAATTCGTCAATCTGGCCCTACAGGCAGGGTTGAACAAAAAGTACCGGACAGAGCTTGCGACGAATATCTTGGCGCTTCGGAAATATCTTTAAAAGGAAGAATTCCGCCGCAGCTACGAAGCGCGGATCACATAGCGATGGAGAACGTCAGTGCCTTCATTCCGGCCCCACCAGTAATCATACCGGGCGTCGCCTTCGTAACCATGACGATCAAAGCGCTCGGCTCTCGCTTTCGCTAACTGACGCGCTGCTGAGTAACCATCAGCAGCATCCACAGGACCGATAACACTCGGGTTAGTATCCTCACGTTCCGGCCAAGGCCAGATTTCCTCAACAACAGCGACGAGCATTCCAGTTCTCCTCCCCGACGAATATGATGGGAAGGCATTGGCGCTTAATAGTCCGTTAACACGGCAAATGCGCGTGGGTGACGTGGCGCGGCATAGGCATCCTCACCTGCTCGGATAAACCCTCTCGGACGACTGATCGAGACGGGATCGGAATGAGAAGCCGGCTGCCTGACGCATGACTTCGCCCGCGATATATTGAGCACCCATGACGATATGCCCGGTCTCAACGCGGCTGGGCTGTACAGGCGAATAACGGTTTTCCACGAACGCCGGAAGCCGTTTGATGGTCGCGAGCGCTCTGCCCAGATCAAAGTCCGTATACGCGGCAAAATACGCTTTAGCCGCCGACGCGAGATCGTGACCGTGTTTTCTTCGCTCGCTTTCGCTCGCTCCAATCGCGACAAGTCCCCCTTTGAGGGCCAGCTCCGCGCCAATTAGCGCGGACTGCACCGCTCCACGGGAATCAAACGCAATGCTTAACGCGGCGGAGGCGGCTTGTAGCTGAAACGCGGCTAGCCAGAAGACTTCGAGCGCTTCCTTAGGCGGCGTCTTGTAGTCCCCTAATCCTCCGACACCGCCCGCGAAATCGAAAATGTCGATGAACTGATCCATAAACATCTGTTGGCTGGATCGATTCGAACAAAGCCAACGAAGCTGTATTTCGCTCAAATCGGTGAGCTTGAAAGGACTGATAGACATTTCGCCACAGCCAAATGGAATTTCGATACGTGCAAAGATGTCTCGGAACATGAATATGCCGCCATGCACGCCGCCGACCAAGTCTGAAGGACGATACAATGATCGATAGGCAGCAAAAATCCGCTCGACAATCGGCGGTGTGCCGGTCCCAACGAGGGTGGAGCCGGAGTAGCCGAGCTTTTTCATCACCCCCATCGCGACGGACAACATGCGCTGCTTCGGTGATGTGCTCGTCGAAAGCGTTTCGTCGTCTGTAGCGACGACGAGCCTCAAAAGTTCATCGTTGGAAATATCGGCCATTTTAAGTCGCTTGCTTACCGAGCTGAAATCCGCCTACTTGGGATCGGCGGGCCGTTGACGCGCCGCAATTTCGGTCATCCTTTGTCCGGCGGGCGGGTGGCGCGATCCCCGCCACTTCCATGTTCGCGCAGAACTTATTCTTGTCTATCGAAAGCCGACAAAGAAAAATCTGGGTTTGATCCGTCTCGGATTACACAGCGAACTGGGATTTGAGACTAAGACTGTAGTGTGCTTTGTTAATTGCCCGCTATCGGAACACGCTACCGTCGGACCGCCACGAGGGCGAAGAATGACATCTCGCCTATTCCGCCGCCGTCCGCGCGCCCTGGCCGTAGCGGCGCTCGATGTAATCGATCACCATTTTCTGGAAATCTGCGGAGACCGTCGGCCCGCGCAACGTCGCGGCCTTCTTGCCATCGATAAAAACCGGCGCGGTCGGCTGCTCGCCGGTGCCTGGCAGTGAAATGCCGATGTCGGCGTGCTTGCTCTCGCCCGGACCGTTGACGATGCAGCCCATCACCGCGACGTTGAGACCTTCGACGCCCGGATAGCGCTTCTTCCATTCCGGCATCGAGTCGCGAATGAAGCTTTGGATGCCTGCGGCCAATTCCTGGAATGTCGTCGACGTGGTGCGGCCGCAGCCAGGGCAGGCGGCGACCAGCGGCACGAAGGTCCGCAACCCAATGGTCTGCAGCAATTCCTGCGCGACTTTCACTTCCAGCGTGCGGTCGCCGTTGGGTTCCGGCGTCAGCGAAATGCGGATGGTGTCGCCGATGCCCTGTTGCAACAGCACGCCCATCGCCGCGGAAGATGCCACGACACCCTTCGTGCCCATGCCGGCCTCGGTCAGGCCGAGATGCAGCGCATAGTCGGAGCGCCGCGCCAGCTCGCCATAGACGCCGATCAGGTCCTGCACGGCGGAGACTTTGGCTGACAGGATGATCCGGTTCTTTGGTAGTCCGATCTCTTCGGCGCGTTGCGCCGACAGCAAAGCGGACTGCACCATGGCTTCGCGTGTCACGTCGCGGGCATCGATCGGATGATTTGACTTGGCGTTCTCATCCATCAGGTGCGTGAGCAATTCCTGATCGAGCGAGCCCCAATTGGCGCCGATACGCACCGGCTTGTTGTACTTGATCGCGGTTTCGACAATGGCGCCGAACTGGCGATCCTTCTTCTCCTTGAAGCCGACATTGCCGGGATTGATCCGGTACTTGTCGAGCGCTTCGGCGCAGGCGGGATGATCGGCCAGGAGTTTGTGGCCGATATAGTGGAAGTCGCCAACGATCGGCACGTCCACTTGCTGCTTCAGGAGCCGTTCCTTGATGTGCGGGACGGCGGCAGCGGCCTCGTCGCGGTCAACGGTAATGCGCACGATCTCGGAACCTGCCCGCGCCAGTGCCGCGACCTGCTTGGCGGTCCCGTCGACGTCCGCCGTATCGGTGTTGGTCATCGACTGCACGACGATCGGCGCCCCACCACCGACGGTCACCTTGCCGACGCGAACGCCGACGGTCTGGTGCCTTGCCGCGGGGCCGGAAAATTCCATCATGTCTTCAATCCCTTAACCGGAACCTTCGTCCCGGCCAGAATACAGCGAATGGTGCTATGGCAACGATATAGCCCTGCCATGACGGTTTGACGAGGCGTCGCGCCGCTCTTCGAGGCGCTAAACCCACGGATGGCTAACCTCCGCCACACAGCTTTGTGGCGACATTGCTCGTCGCTACGCGCAGAAATTTATATACAAGATTCACGCTCCCCCTTAGAGTTTATGGACAATTTACAAAGGGGAAGCGCCGCCAGGAACGCTTGTCCCCGGGGGGCGAAGCGGAATGGGCGAAGCAAGCGAGATGACGCTTACGTTTCGCTGTCCGCGCGGACTTGAAAGCGTCCTGCCGAAGCCGATACCTGCCGTGCAAGGCCTGCCGGACTGGTTCAAGGCGCTGTCGCAGCGGGCCTTCAACCCATCGATGGGCGGGCAGAGTTACACGGTCAAAAAATGTCCGCCCTTCGTCGACGCCATGACCTACGGATTCTTGATTCCGCTCGCCAGCGACCTCGAAGTGCGCGACGGCGAGTTCAGTTGGAACTTTGAGGCCCCGGAGGGGGTCGTCAGCGACTACTCATATTCCTCGCCGATCGATTTTCACGATCCAAGCCAGATCGCCGGCACGCCATTCTTCGATGAGGACCAGTTCATCATCAAGTTCAACAATTTTTGGACGATCGAAGCGCCGAAGGGCTATTCGCTGCTGTTTACTCATCCGGCCAATCGCGCCGACTTGCCGTTTACGACGCTGACCGGAATGGTCGATTGCGATGCGTTCTATCAGAACCCGGTCAATTTCCCGGCACGCTGGCACAATCCGGACTTCAATGGCGTGCTCAAGAAAGGCACGCCGATCGCACAATGCTTTCCGGTGAAGCGCGAAAGCTGGGCCGCACGTTTCGAAGTGTTTTCCAGCGAGGACTCGCTCGAACTCGCGCAGTCGCGCGAAACGATTTTGACCGGCGCGGATGTTTATCGCCGGCAATTCCGGGCGCCGAAGCGCTGAGTTATTTGGCCCGGAGGAAACGCGCCGCCGCACTCGGCTTGAGCCAAAACCGGCCACGCGCCGACTTGGTCAGCATCGCGAGTGCGCTGCCGTAGCGATTTGGGTCGCTGCGCACCGCCAAACGAAAACAGTCGTAGCCTTCATCTAACTGTCCAAGGTGAAGCAGACAGCGGCCGAGGTTCAGCCAAGTGGCGGGATCCGGCCTCGTCGCAAGACAGCGCCGAAAATGATCGGCGGCCTTCTGATATTCGCCGGCGCGCTGATGGGCGAGCGAAAGCCCGAACAGAGCGTCGTGCGAACCCGGTGAGATTTCGAGCGCGCGGGCGAAGGCGTGTTGGGCGTTGGTGAAGTTCCGGCGCTCCAGGAAAACGCGGCCGAGCTGGATCGAGAACTCGGGCACCATCGGGGCGATGTCGCGGCCGCGCGCGAACACTTCGGCCGCCTCGTCGTGACGTTTCGTCGAGGCCAACGCGCAGCCGAGTTCGTAAAAGGCCTTGGGATTGGGCGGTTGCCTCCTGATCGAGCGCCTGAGCCGCGACAGCGCGTCATCGACCCGTCCGGTCTGCCGCAGCGCGGCCGCCAGCTGCATGTCTACCTCGGCGTCACGCCGGATGTGCGCTGCGGTTTCGAGCGGTGCGATGGCGTCCGCAGCGCGGCCTTGCATGAGCAATGCGCAACCGAAAATCTGCAGCGCGCGGGCATCGCGGGAATCCAATTTGAGGACCTCGGCGGCGATGCGTTCCGCCTCGCCGGGGCGCTGGCTGGTCAAGGCAAGCGCGGCCTGCTGCAGCGCATTGCCGATATCGCCCTTCGTCATCGGAATCCGGGTCCGCTGAACATTGTTTCCTCGGCTGCACGGCGCGCTGAACGCTAGCACGGTTGTGACCGGCAAATCATCCCGGCCGATTGACGAGGATCAACCCTGCCGCCACCAGAACCGCCGCGATGATAAACGGCGGAGTGAGCGGCTCATTCAATACCAGATGCCCGGCGGTCACGCCGCAGAGCGGTGCCAGAAAGGTGAATACCGACAGGCGGGCGGCCGAATAGCGGATGATCAGCCAGAACCACACCACAAAGGTGACACTGACGACCCAAATCGTCTGGTAGACGAAGGCGCCGAGCGCCAGCGCGGACGGCATTGCATCGATGTGCTCGCCGAAAATCATCGCGCCGATTGCGAGCAGCGGCACCGAAATGACGAGCTGGTACAGGAGTGTCTTCTCCGGGCTGATGCGGCTGAGCGGGCTTGCCTTGATGAGCAGCGTCGTCGCCGCCCAGGCGAGCGCGGCGCCAATCAGCATCAGGTCGCCAAAAATCTGATGCGGGTCGCTCACCGGCCCGGGAATGCCGAACGCGATGACGATGCCGGCAAACGACAGCAACAGCCCGATCCACTGCCACAGATGAAAACGATCGCCAGGAATGAGCCAACGCGATCCGATGACGACAAAGAACGGCGCCAGATAGAGAAATAACGTGCCGCGTGTCACCGTCGTCCACACCAGGCCCCGATAGATCAGCAAAAACTCAAACGCGAACAGAACTCCCGCGAAAATTCCGGTGGCAAGTGTGCCGTCGCGCTCAAACAGCGCGATGCCGCGCACGCGGCACCAGGCAGCGACCAAAATCGCAGCAAGGAGCGAACGCGTCGCCGATTGAAGCAACGGCGGAATATCGTGGATTGCGATCTTGATGGCGACGTTATTGAAGCCCCAGCTCACGCAAAGTCCGATCGTGATTGCGATGGCGAGGGCGTCGAGGGGGCGCGACGAAGTGGAGGGCGGCATTTCGGGGGCGATTCTCTTGCGTCACGTCCAGCAACCGCGAGAGACTATCGCTCTCGGCAATGCGCGCAAATGCCGACAATCTCGATGAGCGGATTCTTGGGCGCGAAACCGGCGGCGCGCGATGCTGCCTTGAGGGCTTGCGCGACGGCGCCGCCCGGACCCTCGCCGACGGCGCCGCAGCGCTCGCAGATCAGAAACACCACGAGATCGCCGCCCGAATGGTTATGGCCGCAGGCCACGAATGCGTTGCGACTCTCGATGCGGTGAACCAGTCCGTTCTCGCGCAGAAAATCGAGTGCCCGATAAACAGTGATCGGCGCTGGGCGACCGTTGCGGTTGGCCATCCGTTCAATGATTTCGTAGGCGCCAAGCGGATTATGGCTCGCCAGCAGCGTCTCGAGCACCTGGCGGCGAATTGGCGTCAGTCGCCGCGATCGTGCCGTGCACTGGGCTTCCGCATAGGCCAACGCGTCACTCGCGCATCGCTCATGATCGTGATCGGGCGCAGGGAAGATTGCGCGCGCCATGACTTTTCCTTCGTTCTTGCCGTCACCAGCGTCGCTGGGCCGCATAGTACCGGTTTTGGGGGATCGCGAAAACATGAGGCGGCGGCGTTAGACATTTATGTTGCATTGCAGCAAACGGCACAGCACAGTCCGCCCGCCTATTCCGGTCCCACGGTGAGTGGTGCTACCGACGCTTTTTCGCCAAATCTGGGTTGGGGATCGCCATGTTGAAAGGGAAGTCTGCGCTGGTCACCGGATCGACATCAGGGATCGGTCTGGCCATCGCCCGAGCACTCGCCGCACAAGGCGCCAGCATCACCATCAACGGATTTGGCGACACGGCGGCGATCGAAAAGGAACGCAGCGCGATCGAGAAGGAATTCGGCGTCAAGGTGGCGTACTCGCCCGCCGATATGACCAAACCGGACGAAATCGCCGACATGGTGCATACGGCCGAGAAGACTTTTGGGACGCTCGACGTGCTCGTCAATAACGCGGGTATCCAATTCGTGTCGCCGATCGAGGATTTCCAGGTTGAAAAATGGAATCAGATCATCGCGATCAACTTGTCGGCGGCGTTTCATGCGGTGCGTGCCGCCGTGCCGGGAATGAAGGCGCGCAAGTGGGGACGTATCATCTCAACGGCGTCGGCGCATTCGCTGGTCGCTTCGCCATTCAAGGTTGCCTACGTGTCGGCCAAGCACGGTATTGCGGGCCTCACCAAGACGGTCGCCCTCGAGGTCGCGACCTTCGGCATCACCTGCAACTGCATCAGCCCCGGTTATGTGTGGACGCCGCTCGTCGAGAAACAAATACCCGACACCATGAAGGCGCGCGGCATGACCGAGGAGCAGGTCAAGCGCGATGTCCTCCTGGCCGCGCAGCCGACCAAGGAGTTCGTGACCGTCGACGAAGTGGCGAGCCTTGCTGTCTACCTTTGTTCCGACGCGGCAAAAGCCATTACGGGCGCCAACCTTTCGATCGATGGCGGCTGGACGGCAGCGTGATCGGCGCACAGCTCAGCCGCATGAAAAATCCGTTCGCTTCCCTACTGCCCGGCCGTGCGACCGAACAAAAAGGTTCGGTAACGGTCAAACGCATCAATCTCGCGCTGCAAGGCGGCGGTGCGCACGGTGCGTTCACGTGGGGCGTGCTCGATCAGCTTCTGAGTGACGAACGAATCGCGATCGAGGGTATTTCCGGCACGTCGGCGGGCGCGGTCAACGCGGTAATGCTGGCCGACGGACTCGCCCGCGGCGGGCGCGAGGAGGCGCAAAAACGCCTCGAGGATTTTTGGCGCGCGGTGTCGACCACCGGCAATCTGCCGAGCCTGCAGCGCAAGGTCATCGAGCGGCTGCTATCCTTCACGCCGATCGAAGGCACGCCGGCACAGGCCTGGTTCGATGCGATGTCGCGCTACTTTTCGCCCTACGACGTCAATCCGCTTAATATCAATCCGCTGAAGGATTTGTTCGAGCGCTTCGTCGATTTTGCCGCGTTGCGCGCCTCTCCCGATTTGCACATTTTTATTTCCGCGACCAATGTGCAGACCGGCCGGGTGCGAATTTTTCCGCGCGAGAAGATCACGGCGGATGCCGTGATGGCGTCCGCTTGCCTGCCGTTGTTGTTCCGCGCCGTCGAGATCGACGGCGTGCCTTATTGGGATGGCGGCTATTTGGGCAACCCGGTGATCTTTCCGTTCTTTCGCACGACGAGTACTGAGGACGTGCTGGTGGTTCAGATCAATCCGCTGGTGCGCCAGGCGACGCCGATGTCGTCGAGCGAGATCATGAACCGCATCAACGAAATCACATTCAATTCCTCGCTGATTGACGAATATCGCGCCATCGATTTCGTGACTCGGCTGATCGATCAGGGCAAGCTGTCGCGCGGGACCGGGCCCGAACAATACCGGCGCATCAATGTTCATCGCGTCGTGCTCGATCGCTTTGGCACGCGCGTCGATGCCTCAAGCAAGCTTTCCACCGATTACGATTTTTTTGAAATGCTGCGCGTCAGCGGCAGGCGCGCGGCGAGACGTTTCCTCGACGAGCATTTCGACGATATCGGCGTAAAGAGCACCGTCGATCTGCGGGCGGAAGCACAAGCCGAGTGGGCATGATACGCTTGCACGATGAGTGACCCGATACCGCTCCTGGTCGCCGAAATCGGTGCCGCCCGGCTCGAAATCTGTGTCGCCGACATCACAACGCTGAAGGTTGATGTCATCGTCAACGCCGCCAACCGCAGCTTGCTCGGTGGTGGTGGCGTGGATGGCGCAATTCACCGTGCGGCGGGTCCCGAACTTTTGGCCGAGTGCGAAAGTCTCGGCGGTTGCGCGACCGGCTCGGCCAAGATATCGCGCGGCTACCGCCTGCCAGCCAAGCACGTCATTCACGCCGTCGGTCCGGTCTGGAGCGGCGGCGGCGAGCGCGAAGAGGAGTTGCTGGCGTCCTGTTATCGCACGGCACTCGACCTGGCGGCGGTCCGCCGGCTCGGGTCGCTGGCGTTCCCCGCGATCTCGACCGGCATTTATCGCTTCCCGCCCGACCGCGCGGCGCGGATCGCCGTGGGGACGGTTGCCTCAGAGCTCGCGGCGTCACCGCGCGGCATCAGGCGCGTCGTTTTTTGCTGCTTTGCACAAGGCAGCGCGGACCATCACGCGAGCGCTTTTGCCGACCTGGGCCTTGCCTAGGCTGCCGCCCCCCCGGGGCTGTCGATACCGCATTGCAATAATCGCATAGACAAATCCGTAAGCCTCCTTATATTATGCAGCGATGATTTGAGCAGGCATACCTGCGGGAGAGAGCTGTGCTGCCGCGCACGATCAATCGAGAATTCGCCTTTACTCTTAATGATGTAGCCCGGATGCTGCGAACCTATGCAGATCATCGGGCGGCGCAATTCGGGATCACCAGGGCACAGTGGGCCGTGCTGGTCCGCCTCGACCGTTCTGAAGGGCTCAAACAATCAGAGCTGGCCGAGATCTTGGATCTACAGCCGATATCGCTGACCCGCCTGCTCGACAAGCTCGCCCAGTGCGGATTGATCGAGCGCCGGGCCGATCCGGTCGATCGCCGCGCCAAGCGGCTGTTCCTCACGCCGGCAGCCCACCCGATGATCGAGAAGCTTGGTGACCTGGGCGAAGACCTGATGGCGACGGCGCTGCGCGGTGTCGCGCCCGAGAGCGTCGAACAGATGGTCGAGTACCTTGATGTCGTGAGAGAGAATTTGCGTCAGGCGATCCAACATCGCAACGCGGGCCACGCGGCCGAGGCGCGACAGTTGGAAGGGCAGCATCATGGTTGAAGCGCTGCGCAAACCCGCGCCGCCCGAAAGGGCGGAAACCGCCGAGGCGCAGGAGGCGCCGCGGACGATACCGCTCGCGCCGCCGGCCGAGAAGCAATCGCACAAGGACAGCTCCACGGGGCCGGAGGTGCAAAAGCTTAAGCGTCGCAACTGGACCCGGTCGGGCCTCTTCGCCCTTCTGCCGCTTGTGCTGCTGGTCGGCGTTTATTGGTACGTCACCGGCGGCCGCATCATGTCGAGCGACGACGCCTATGTTGAAGCCGAGAAGGTCGGAATTTCGACCGACGTATCGGGCATCGTCAAAGACGTCGACGTCACCGAGAACCAGTACGTGAAGGCCGGGCAGGTGCTCTATCGCCTGGATCCGGAGCAATTTCAGATCGCGGTCGACAACGCCAAGGCCAATCTCGCTCAGACCGCGCTGATGCTCGAGTCGATGAAAAAGGACTATCAGCGCATGCTGAGCGACATCGCCGCCCAAGAGGCGGTGGTCGAATTCGATCGGACGATGTTCGCCAGCGATTCGATGCTGCTGCGCAGCCACACCATTTCACAGGCAGTTTTCGACCAGGCGAAGGCGACCCTGGGTAACGACCGGAACAAACTCGAATCGCTGCGCCAGCAGGCGCAGGTGCAGCTGGCCAAGTTGGGCGGCAATCCGGACATCGACGTCACCCAGCATCCGCAATATCGCGAGGCCAAGACGAAAGTCGACGAGGCCCAGCGGCAGCTCAACGACACCATCGTCAAAGCGCCGTTCGCGGGAATCGTGACGAGCGTTCCCTCGATCGCGCCGGGAAAATATCTCGCCGCTTCAACAACGGCTTTCTACTTAATCGACACCGATCACGTTTGGATTGAGGCGCAGCCGAAGGAAACCGAGTTGACCTATGTGCGCCCCGGCCAGGCCGTGACGGTGACGGTCGATACCTATCCGGATCGGCAGTGGCACGGCACGGTCGAGAGCGTGAGCCCCGCGGCGGCGCAGGAGTTTTCGCTGTTGCCGGCGCAGAATACCAGCGGCAACTGGGTCAAGGTCGTGCAGCGCGTCCCGATGCGCATCCGTGTCGATACCAGCGACAAATCGCTGCCGCCGCTCGCCGCCGGGATGAGCGTCGAAATCGGCGTCGACACCGGTCACGCGCGCGGCTTCCCGCATTTCTGGTAATCACTGTCTAGCGGCCGTCTCATGGCTTCAGAGAAAACATCGGAGATTAGCGGCCACCGCGGGGCGATCACGCTCTGCGTGATTCTTGCCACCCTGATGCAGGCGCTCGACACAACGATCGCCAACGTGGCGCTGCCCTACATGCAGGGCTCGATGTCGGCGAGCCAGGAGCAGATCGGCTGGGTGCTCACATCCTACATCGTCGCCGCCGCGATCATGACGCCGCCAACCGGATTTCTCGCGGGAAAATTCGGCATCAAGCGGCTGTTCATCATTTCGATCGCCGGCTTCACCGCGGCGTCAATGCTATGCGGCATGGCGCAGTCCCTGACGCAGATCGTACTGTTCCGGGTCATCCAGGGCGCCTGCGGCGCCGCACTCGTGCCGCTGTCGCAGTCGGTGCTGTTCGGCGTCTATCCGCGCGAGCGGCAGGGTTTCGCCATGGCGCTGTTTGGCATCGGCGTCATGATCGGACCGGTTCTCGGTCCGGTGCTCGGCGGCTGGCTCACCTATAACTACAGCTGGCGCTACGTGTTCTACATCAATTTGCCGATCGGGATTATCGACCTGGTGGGCATCATGGTGTTCCTTCCGGAATCGCCGCGCAACGAGGTACGCAAGCTCGATTGGTTCGGCTTCGGGGCCTTGAGCGTAACGCTCGGCGCGCTGCAGATCATGCTGGATCGCGGCGAGCTGAAAGACTGGTTCAGCTCGGGCGAGATCATCATCGAGGCGGTTATCGCAGGCTCCGCACTTTATCTGTTCCTCGTTCACATATTTACGGCCGAAAATCCGTTCGTGCGCCCGTCGATGTTCCGCGATCGCAATTTTACGACCGGGATGTTGTTTATCGTCGTCATCGGGTTGACATACTACGCGTCAATGGCGCTGCAGCCGCCCTATCTGCAGGAGCTGATGAATTATCCGGTGGTGACATCCGGCATCATCATGGGGCCGCGCGGCGTTGGCACCATGGTGTCCATGCTGATCGTCGGCCGCCTGGTGGGGCGCACCGATATGCGGATCCTGCTGGCCATCGGCCTCAGCCTGACGGCATGGTCGTTCTACAAGATGTCCGGCTGGACGCCGGATATTTCACAAGGCTCGATCGTCGGCGTTACCATGGTGCAGGGTTTCGGATTGGGCTTTCTGTTCGTGCCGTTGAGCGCGGCGACGTTGTCGACGTTGCCGCTCGCTGAGCGCACCGAGGGCGCCGGCCTCTATAGCCTGTTCCGCAATATCGGGTCGAGCATCGGCATTTCGGTGGTGAACGGGCTGTTGATCCGCAATGTTCAGGTCAACCACGCTAACATCGCGCAGAACGTGACCGCCGTTAATCGCGCGTTCGAACAGCCGGCGATCGCGCACTTCTGGAACCCGTTCACCGCGGCGGGGCGCGCCGCGCTCGATGCCGTAATCACCCAGCAGGCGCAGATCATCAGCTATATCGACGACTATAAGCTATTGATGATTGCTACGATTGTGGTGATGCCCCTGCTCTTCATGTTCACGGCATCGCGCGTCAAGGGCGGACAGCAGGTCGCCATCGCTGATTAGATCATAAAACCGAAGTCAGCCGCGCCGACACCGCCGCCGTGACGGTCGCCCGACACGGCGGTTCGGTTGCGTCAAGCACGCCCGGAATGAAAGCGCTACTCCGCCGCGCCGCCTGCCGCCGCTTCGCGCGGCTGTTCGCCTTCGGCCTTCTGCTTGGCTTCCAGGTCTTCGCCGGTCTCCTGGTCGACGACCCTCATCGACAACCGCACCTTGCCGCGGTCGTCGAAGCCGAGCAGCTTGACCTTCACTTTGTCGCCTTCCTTGACAACGTCCGAAGTCTTTTGCACGCGCCGCTGCGCAAGCTGGCTGATGTGCACGAGGCCGTCCTTGGCCCCGAAGAAGTTCACGAAGGCGCCGAAGTCCATCACCTTGACGACGGTGCCCTCATAGATATGGCCGACTTCGGGCTCGGAAGCGATCGACTTGATCCAGTTGATCGCCGCCTTGATCGAATCGCCGCTTGCCGAGGCGACTTTCACCGAGCCATCGTCCTCGATATTGATTTTGGCGCCGGTCTTCTCGACGATCTCGCGGATCACCTTGCCGCCGGAGCCGATCACCTCGCGGATCTTGTCGACGGGGATCTTGAACGACTCGATCCGCGGCGCATGCTCGCCGAGCTCGGCGCGCGCGGTGTTCAGCGCTTTGGCCATCTCGCCAAGGATGTGCATGCGGCCATCCTTGGCCTGGGCCAGGGCGACCTTCATGATCTCTTCGGTGATGCCGGCGATCTTGATGTCCATTTGCAGCGATGTGACGCCGTTTTCCGTACCGGCCACCTTGAAGTCCATGTCGCCGAGATGATCCTCGTCGCCGAGAATGTCGGACAGCACGGCGTACCGTTTGTCTTCGAGGATCAGGCCCATGGCGATGCCGGCCGTCGGTCGCTTGAGCGGCACGCCGGCATCCATCAGCGCCAGCGATGAGCCGCACACTGTCGCCATCGACGACGAGCCGTTTGACTCCGTGATCTCGGAGACGACGCGGATGGTGTACGGGAACTCGTCTTTCGACGGCAGCATCGGATGGATCGCGCGCCAAGCAAGCTTGCCGTGGCCGATCTCGCGGCGACCCGGCGCGCCCATGCGGCCCGTTTCGCCCACCGAATAGGGCGGAAAGTTGTAATGCAGCAGAAACGTCTCTTTATACGTTCCTTGCAGCGCGTCGATGAACTGCTCGTCCTCGGCGGTGCCGAGGGTGGCGACCACCAGGGCCTGGGTCTCGCCGCGGGTGAATAGCGCCGAGCCATGCGTGCGCGGCAGCACGCCGACTTCGGCCACGATCTGGCGGACGGTCTTGACGTCGCGGCCGTCGATGCGTTTGCCGGTGTCGAGGATATTCCAGCGCACGATCTTGGCTTCAAGCTCCTTGAAGACAGCGGCGACCTGAAGCTTGTCGTGTTTCGGCTCGAAACCTTCCGGGAAGAAGTGCGCCATCACCTTCTGCTTCACCGCGGCAACGGCGTCCTGGCGATCCTGTTTCTTGACGATCGCATAAGCCGTGCGCAGGTCGTGCTCGGCCACCCCGAGGATTTCTTGCTCGAGCGCCTTGTTGTCTGGGACAACAAGTTCGCGCGGCTCCTTGGCGGCCTTCTCGGCAAGCTGGATGATCGCCTGGATCACCGGCTGGAAATGCCGGTGACCGAACATCACGGCGCCCAGCATGATTTCTTCGGACAGCTCCTTGGCCTCCGATTCCACCATCATAACGGCGTCTTGCGTGCCGGCGATGACAAGATCGAGATTGCTTTCTTTCATCTCGTCGATCGTCGGATTGAGAACGTACTCGCCGTTGCTGAAGCCGACGCGGGCGCCGCCGATCGGGCCCATGAACGGCGCGCCGGACAGCGTCAGCGCCGCGGACGAAGCGATCATGGCGACGATGTCCGGATCGTTCTCCTGATCGTGCGACAGCACGGTTACGGTGACCTGGGTGTCGCAGCGCCAGCCGTCGGCGAACAATGGGCGAATCGGGCGGTCGATCAGGCGCGAGGTCAGCGTGTCCTTTTCAGTCGGACCGCGCTCGCGCTTGAAGTAACCGCCGGGAATTCGGCCGGCCGCATAATATTTTTCGGTGTAATTGACGGTGAGCGGAAGGAAATCGATTCCTTCCTTCGGTTGCTTGGCGGCCACGACGGCGGCGAGCACAGTGGTCTCGCCGTAGGTGGCGACGACCGCGCCGTCAGCCTGACGCGCGACCTTTCCAGTCTCTAACGTGAGCGGTCGGCCACCCCAGTCAAGTTGCACTTTGTGTATAGCGAACATATCGATTTTCTCTCATGGTTTTCGGACCGGCGCGAAAGCCATGAGCAAGACGGCGAGAAGCTGCCGTTCGCAAGCAGCTTGCGAATCCAAACAGCATCCAGCGATCCTGCCATGGCCATCGGGCCTTCCGGTGATGTGCGCGGGCACCTGCCCGTCGCTCTAATAGGCAGCCTTTGCTGCCGTACAAACGGCGGATGCACCGTGCGTTCCGCCGCAAAAACGCGCGGAGCATGCCGCGCGCAAACCTGTCAACGGCGGATACCCAGCCGTTCGATCAGTTCCTTGTATCGCCCCTCGTTGGTGCGATTCAGATAGTCGAGAATCTGGCGACGCTGCGACACGAGCTTAAGCAGCCCGCGCCGCGAGTGGTTGTCTTTGACGTGACTCTTGAAGTGCTCAGTGAGATTGTTGATCCGCTCCGAAAGGAGCGCCACCTGAACCTCGGGCGAGCCGGTGTCGCCGGACTTCTTGGCGTACGATTTGATAACCTCCGCCTTACGCGCGGTCGTAATCGACATCGTCATTTTACCTTTCTGCCGGCTCGACCAACGATGCCGGTCAAATTAAACACGCGTCTGGGGACGATCTCGCCACGGTCAACTTCGGCGATGGCTACGATTTCGCCATCGCACGTTACCTGAACCATGCCGCGGAAGATGGAAGCGTCCCGTCCGCGCAATAAAGCGGCTTGGCCCCTTTGGAGCCTTGCCGCATCTGCCGGGCTGACGGCCAGCGCCGGGATGTCGTCCAGCGCGGTCTCGATCGGCAGGAGCACGTCGGCGAGATTTTGGTTCAACTCGCCGCCGGCGGCTCTATGGCATAAAGCCTCAAGTTGTTCCAGCGAAATCATGTCAGCCTCGCCGAACGGTCCGACCCGGCTGCGGCGCAGCGCCGAGACGTGGCCCAGGGCTCCGAGCGCCCGGCCGAGATCGCGGGCCAACGAGCGTACATAGGTGCCCTTGCCGCATTCGGCCGCCAGCACGGTATGGTCCGGGTCGGGCATTTCAACGAGTTCGAGGCGATAAATCTCGACCGTGCGGGGCTTAAGCTCGACAACTTCGCCGTCGCGGGCAAGATCGTAGGCCCGCTCGCCATCGATCTTGATGGCGGAAAAACGCGGCGGAATCTGTTCGATGGTGCCGGTAAAGCGCGGCAACAGGCCGCGAATCGCGGCTTCATCGGGCCGCAACGGGCTGGTCCCCGCGACGCGGCCCTCGGCATCGTCGGTATCGCGCTCCTCGCCCCAGCGAATGGTAAATAGATAGTTTTTCCGGCTATCGACGACGAAAGGCACGGTCTTGGTCGCCTCGCCGAGCGCGATCGGCAGCGAGCCCGACGCCAGCGGATCGAGCGTGCCGGCATGCCCGACGCGCTTGGCCTCAAACAGCCGCTTGATCACCGACACCGCATAGGTCGAGGTCATGCCGATCGGCTTGTCGAGGACGATCCAGCCGTGAACGTCGCGCTTCTTCCGCTTGGCGGCGGCCGACTTGCCGTCGCGCTTGCGATCGCCCGGTTGAGCTTCGGGCTGAGATGCATCGTCGGCGCCCGCAACAGGCATCACGTTACTCGTCATCGCTGTCACCTGCGCCTTCGTCATGTGTGAGGTCGCGTTGGACTACAGGCGTTCGCAAAAGCTTCTCGATCCGTTCTGCTTCGTCGAATCGCTCGTCGAGGCGGAATCGAATCTCGGGAGCAAATTTCAGGTTAACGCGCCGGGCGATCTCACCGCGCACGTATCTTTTATTGCGATCAAGAGCGTCGAGCACTTCTTTGCCGTCGCGGCCTCCGAGCGGCATCACATAGATGGTGGCGAGCCGCAGATCGGGGCTCATATGCACCTCCGGCACCGTGATCATGTGTGCTTCCACGGTTGGGTCGTGGATGTCGCCGCGCGACAACATGGCGGCGAGCTCGTGACGAATCAGTTCGCCGACGCGAAGCTGGCGCTGCGAGCCGCCCGCGTCCTGAGCGCGATGATGTTGGTTGCGTGGCATGATCCGTTACATTCTAGCTAGCTCTATTTTGTCATCATCCGCGAAGGCGGACGATCCAGTAATCCCTGTCGGTTGGTGATTACCGGATGCCCCGCCGTTGCGGGGCATGACACGTTGGGAAAGCCGCAGTCGTGAGTCTTGAACTCACAGCGTCCGCTGCACGCTCTCCACACGATAGCACTCGATAACGTCGCCGACCCGCATATCCTGATAATTCTCGAATGCCATGCCGCATTCCTGTCCGGCGAGGACTTCGCGTGCATCGTCCTTGAAACGTTTGAGTTGCGACAGCTTGCCCTGGTGTACGACGACGTTGTCGCGAATGAGCCGCACATTCGCGCCGCGTTCGACAGTGCCGTCGGTGACGCGGCAGCCGGCGACATTGCCAACCTTGGAGACCTTGAAGATTTCCAAAATGGTGGCATTGCCGAGCATGGTTTCGCGCAAGGTCGGCGGCAGCATGCCCGACATTGCCTTTTTGACGTCATCAACGAGACCGTAGATGATGTCGTAATAACGAATTTCGATACCGGCCGCCTCGGCCGCTTCGCGCGCTTCCTTGTGAGCGCGGACATTGAAGCCGATGATGACGGCGCTCGACGCTTCCGCCAGCGTCACGTCCGATTCGGTGATTGCGCCGGCACCCGAGTACAGTACGCGCGCGGCGACTTCATCGGTCGACAGTTTGTCCAGCGCACCGACAATCGCTTCGACCGAGCCCTGCACGTCGGCCTTGATTACGAGCGGGAATTCCTTGCGCCCGGCGGTCTTGAGCTGACTCATCATCTGCTCGAGCGAACCGCGCATGCCGGTCTGTCGCGCCGCCGCCTTTTCGCGCTTTTGCCGCTCGCGATAGGCGGTGATTTCACGCGCCCGCGCCTCGCTGTCGACGACGGCGAGGCGGTCGCCTGCTTCCGGCGTCCCGTTGAAGCCCAGGACCTCTACGGGCATCGAAGGCCCGGCCGCGACCACGGAGTGGCCGGTATCGGACATCAATGCACGCACCCGGCCCCATTCGGCGCCGGCAACGACGATATCGCCAGGCTTGAGCGTACCGCGCTGAACCAGAACAGTGGCCACTGGCCCGCGGCCGCGATCGAGCCGGGCTTCGATCACGGTGCCTTCGGCGGAGCGGTTTGGATTGGTCTTGAGCTGAAGGACTTCCGCCTGCAAGGCAATGATATCGAGCAACTTGTCGAGGTTGGTTCTTTCCTTGGCCGAAACATCGACTTCAAGCACGTCGCCGCCGAGCGATTCGACCTGGATCTCGTGTTGCAGCAGCTCGGTGCGGACGCGCTCGGGCTTGGCGTCGGGTCGGTCGATCTTGTTGATGGCGACGATGATCGGCACGCCCGCCGCCTTGGCGTGCTGAATGGCTTCCACGGTCTGCGGCATGACGCCGTCGTCGGCCGCAACCACCAGCACGACAATGTCGGTGACCTTGGCGCCGCGCGCGCGCATGGCGGTGAACGCCGCATGGCCGGGCGTATCGATGAAGGTGATGCGGCCGCCCGAAGGCGACGTGACCTGATAGGCGCCGATGTGCTGCGTGATGCCGCCGGCCTCGCCTGCGGCGACCTCGGTCGAACGGATAGCGTCAAGCAGCGAGGTCTTGCCGTGATCGACATGGCCCATGATGGTGACGACCGGTGCCCGCGGCAGGAGCTTCTCCGGATCGTCCGCGACATCGAACATGCCTTCTTCGACGTCTGCCTCGGAGACTCGCCGGACGGTGTGACCCAGCTCTTCGGCGATGAGCTGTGCCGTATCGGCGTCGATCGTGTCCGTGCTCGTCGCCATGTGGCCCTGCTTCATAAGCATGCGCACGACATCGACCGAGCGTTCGGACATGCGATTGGCTAAGTCCTGGATGGTGATCGTTTCCGGAATAATGACTTCGCGAACAATTTTTTCCTTGGGCTCGGCGTCACGTAGCCCGCTGCGGCGCCGTTCGCGCCGGCGGAATGCGGCGTCGGAGCGTTCGCGTACCTCGTCGGCGGAAAATGCTGTGACGACGGTCAACCGGCCGCGGCGCTTTTCGCCGACCGTGCGTTGCGGTTTCGGTGCCGGAGCGGGTCGTACGATCGCACCCCCGGGGCCACGGCGCGGGCGCGGCGCCTCCTCTTCCTCTTCGAGATTAACGCGCGCGGTGCCCGGCTTTGCCGGTGCGGGCTCGGCGCCAAAGCGCTTGTTGGCAACCTCGGTCGCTTTCTGCTTGGTCTTGTCTTCGTGCGCGCGACGTTCGGCTTCATGGACCTTGCGCGCTTCCGCTTCACGCCGTTC